>ODAJ012192450.1_pt1 | contig 55508 bp, 45 predicted proteins | sample 1539241 | NCBI WGS metagenome assembly ODAJ01 (sample SAMN02144231, study PRJEB22623) | gut metagenome | biome: sheep rumen | host: Ovis aries | place: New Zealand | reverse complement strand
AGCCGTCAAATTAGCCGTCGAGAAAAGATAAAACACCTTTATATTCAGCGATGCTGCGTTCTTTTTGACAGAGTTGTGAACTCTGCGAAAGAGCGCAGCTTATTTTTTTGGAGGAAAACCAAGCGGGCGCTCGGTGAAACTCGGCGGAAAGTGCTTTGTACACACGAAAGGCGGGTGAACAATGGAAGCTATTGATCGGAAAAAAGAGATTATAAACAATTGCCTCGAGCTTCTTGTTGAGAGAGGGTTAACCCAAACCACAACGCGTGAGCTTAGTAAAGCTATGAAATTGAAAAGCGGAGGCATGTACTACTATTTTAACTCAAAAGATGAGTTAATAATCGCTTGCGCTGAAGAAGCAGTTATTCGTGTTGAAAACAGTCTGTTTATTCCTGCGTTGAAAGAACTAACACAGCCGAAAGAAATGATGGAGCACCTCCAAATCAACGCCTTGGAAATTGCACCGACCATGAAGTTTTTCGTATCTGTATGTACAGATATGCGGTATGCAGAAGGCATGAGGCCAGTTTTGGAGCGAGTTGGAAAAAGGTACACGCAATATGCCGCCAAATTTGCTAAAGCGTTAAATACGGATACAAAAGAAATTACGCCATTTGTTTTTATGATGATTACAGCCGTTTCAAATTATATGGTTTTTGGCGAGGCTTCTTTTGTATCCCCACAGCTTAAAGCGGTTCAGATAAAATTCGAACGCCTATTAGCAGACAAAAAATAAACGATAAACAGATCATATGAATAGGAGAATTGATTATGGCAATAGCAGAAGTGATTAAGTTCGAAGGCCCCCAGGATGCGCTCGTATGGAAATTCCCTGTGGAGGATTTTAATGCGACTTCGCAGTTAATAGTCGACGAGACACACGAAGCACTTCTCGTTGTAAACGGAAATGCGGCAGATCTTTTCACTGCTGGACGGAGAACGCTCTCTGTTCCTAACATCCCGATTGCCCGAAAGCTTATTGAAATTCCAACGGGTGGTAACTCTCCGTTCCCATGCAAGGTTTTCTTTATCAACAAAGTACATCAGATGGATCTGCTATGGGGTACGCAAGGCCCTATTGCTTTGGAAGATCCCTTGTACGACATCTTCATGCATGTGATGGCAAACGGTAGCATGTCTATTTCGGTTGATAACTCTCGCAAGTTTGTTTTGAAGATGGTCGGCTTTAGAGATAACTTCAGTAACGACGAGTTGATCTCAAAATTTAGAGGCATTATTTCTTCACATGTGAAGGATTGCATTTCAAAAATTATGATCAACGGTATGCTGAGTTACTTCATGATGAATGCTCATCTGTTTGAACTTAGCGGTGTTATCAAAGAAAGGCTCGATGTAATTTTTGAAGAATACGGAATCAAGATTCAGTACTTCAACATGGAGACAATCGAGGTTCCCGAAGCTGACTACAAAAAGGTCAGTGAAGCAAAAGAGCGCAGAACCAGCCGAATGATTGAGGGCTATACATGGCAAGAAGAACGGCAAATGATGATCGCCGAAAAGTTCGCAGGCAATGAAGGTACCATGGGAAATGTCGGCGGCGCCGTCGGCGGTTTTATGATGGGCGGTGCTATGGGCGGCTCAATCGTAGACATTGCAAGAAATGCGCTTGATCCTGAAAAAATCCCAAAAGAAAAGTCTCCCAAAGATGCAGCCGGAACACATCCGCGCCCCGGCCAGGGCCCTGGAAAAATCGATGTAAATGAGTTCTTTAAGCCCAAAGACGAATCCACAGAGCCTGCAAATGACGGAGAGAAATGTCCGAAATGCGGCGCCGATTTGCCTCCGAATGCTAAATTCTGTTTGAGCTGTGGAGAACGAATTCAGCACGATAACAACATGGTAGTCTGCCCGAATTGTGGCAAGACCGTTCCGAAGGGAAAGTTCTGCTTTGAGTGTGGATATAAATTCTCAGCAAACACCTGTCCTAAATGTGGAGCAGCATTGCCGGAAGGCGCTAAGTTTTGCCTCGAATGCGGTGAAAGACTGTAAGGAGTGAATGAAAATGAAAAACTCAAACACCAAGACAAAAAACACTGTTGGAATAGCCCTAATTTATGTAATCTTGCTTGGAGTATTCAACCTCCTTGTGTTTACCATCTTCAAAACTCGGACTAACGTGTTTTGGCTGAGCTATGCTTTTATGACGCTTGCTTTTGTCGTTCAGATAATAAGCATGTTTTTATCATTTAAAACTGCCGATGTTGAAACCGCATTCTTCGGTATCCCTTTGGCGTCATTCTCAATTTATTATCTATGTGCGGCTCTTGTCATCGGCGCATTGTTCATGATTTTCCAGCAAGCGAGTTTTACTCTTGCGCTTGTCATTCAACTACTTGTCCTTGCCGCATTTTTGATCATAGCAATCATTTCGCTAATGGCGCGGGATACCGTTCAGCAGATTGGGGAAAACATCAAAGAGAATGTAACCAACCTCAAGTCTGTTCTTGTAGACATCGAATTAATGAGAGATTCCTGCTCTGATCCGGAATTGAAAGAAGCACTTAGAAAGCTATCTGAAACTGTCAAGTATTCAGATCCAATGACCAATGACTCTGTGGCAAGCGTCGAACAGCGCATAATGCGAAAAGTATCTGAACTCCGTATTAATATCGACGATGGTCAGATTGCTGATGCAAAGCAAGCGTGCGGTGAGCTTGAAAGAATGTATATCGAGCGAAACAAGAAACTTGCCATTTCGAAATAATCGTAGTGAGGTGCTGTAAATGGCTGTAAGTTTCGTAGCTCGGAAATGTACTCAGTGTGCTGGAAAACTACAGTACATAAAAGAAAAGAAAATCTGGAAATGCCTTTATTGTGGTGCAGAAATCGAGAGGCAGGAGCAATATGACGGCCTGTTTACAATCAAAAATGTAGTCAGGCAGTCGTTGCTGGATACTGCCTACCGTCGACTTGACAGTGCATCAAAAAATCTTATTGAGTGCGAAAAAATAGATTCTCGGTATGTCGGGACGATTATTGCGAAATTGGCTTATGACATGATTCGGGTTATAACACCCGGCGCGTGTGATCCAAGAGACACCAAATCTATTTTTACTCAATTGAAGAAGACATATGAACAACTTAAATCGACAGGATCAAGCGTATCAGATGATGAGGAAGCTCTGTATGAATTCCTTGAAGAGTCAGATATTTTTGCAACTTTGATCTTAGTATACGATTCCCTGAACGATGTGACTCGACGCGATTTTATATCTCAAATGCTCGATGCGAAAGATGTTTACTCGAAACCGGCAAACAACAATCTGCTGAGTTATGCAATTAAAAGCGGGAAAATAGACCTTGCCGATCAAGTTATCGGCAACTCAGATAATATCGATCCCAAGATGGCGTTGTCTGAGGTTCTCGCACGGTATCCAGACGGAGATGCAAAAGGTGATCGTATTGCGACTCTTCTCGCAACAGGAGGAATAAAGTACGAGGACAGAAAGCTAATCGAGAATTATTTAGCAGATACAAAGGATAGTGTTAAGACAAAAAGCAAAGCAAGTATTGCTGCACTAAATCATGGGCTGTCAATTAACTCTGATCTGTTGATGGATCAGATAATAAGACTTGCAGATCCAGAGATTGTTCAGGAAACACTATCTGCCTTTTGCAAAAACAAGATTAGCGATGAAGACGTAATCAAGATTCTCGCCTTTGCATATGAGTGTGGAAACATCCAGACGGCTTGTAATGCAATGGATTGCTTGAAGAACAGCGGTCAATATGTTTTAGTGCCGGCAAAGCTCATCATCTCAATGCTTTCAAACAGCAAGTTAAGTGCGAGCGACAAGGTTTCACTGCTTAAAAAGTCCTTTGAATTCAAAGTAGATAACAAATCTTTTGAGTCGGTGCTAACAAACTACCTGTGCTTCAACCTGGACAAGGCTGATGACAGGAAAGCCGTTCTCGACTGTCTTCTTGACCGGGCGTCTAATATCCCGACCTCAACAGTCGAAAGCTATGTTCTCAAGTGCTCTATAGACGGGGATAACAAGCCCTCTATTGTGAGAGCAATGTTTGAAAAAGGATTGAATATCAGCTTCTTCAATGACCTTTTATCAAAGTATATGAACAGCAGCGTAGATTCGAAAGATATCAAGGCATCCATTATTGAGGTCTTGTCGCAGAAGGGCTTAAAGATCGATCCCAGCTACTTTGTTGAGTATATCTGCTCATCAACAGATGAACTCTCAGTAAAAATGCAGTTCATCAAAAAGATGATTTCAAACGGTTCCCAGCTCAGGGCTGATGCAGCAAATGCATATCTCGAAAGAACTCCGGCTGATCAGTTCAGTTCGGAACTCTTCTCGATGATATTTACTCCTGGCAGTTCGTTTACAAGCCGAGCAGTTGAGAATTATCTTCTCCGGTTTAAGGATAGGGACGCGGTAAAAGCTGATAACGTGAAAACAATTGTCGACCGCGCAACGGGTGACGTCCTCAACGCCAGATGCCAAATCTCACACCTCGGGAACAGTATCACATGTAATTTGGTACAAGCATACACGCTTGTTACTAACGATTCTCAAACAACTGCGCTGGCGATCGCTGACTATTTCATTTCTTCAAAGAAAATGAAAATCAATGCGGAAATGAGCGTATCTGGTTCGACAATGAAAATGAAGAAATATGTAGTGGCAAACAAAGCCAATCTGAGCGAATCGACAAATTCGATTTGTGAGAAATTCAAGGTGTATTCAATGCTTTTCTAATGGAAAGGACGGTGGCTACAGATGGTAAAGACACTTGAATTGGCAAATGGGATGTTTGTCAGCATGGCGGTTGCGGAAGTGACCTCCGTCCCTTTCTATGAGCTTTTTGCAAAAGACCTTGACCGTGCCAATTATTCGAATCAAGTCTTGTTTACACAGATTCTCCAAGCAATGCATCGGAAGTCAGACGCGGAGAATACTGCATTTGAGTTCTTATTTCAAAGTATTGGCGTAGACAACCAAACTTATAAGGCCCAGGTTAGGTTATACATAATCGTCAGGAAGATTGGCGACGTTAAGTTCAGCAACGAATCTTTCATTGTCGATATGATGTCGAGCATTAAGAATGATCTCGAGGACAAAAACTTCTCAGTATCTGTGCTCGATAATGAAATCGAATACTCCGCTTTTGAAAAGGCGCTCTCGGAGACTGATTGTTCCAAGGTGCTTTCTATTTCAAAGAAAGAGAAAGTAATCGGAAACGCGCTTTCAGCGAATGGCCTAATGTACTATAACGACGTCATCGAGCCGTCCGAAAACACCAATATTGCAACACTCACCAATGCTTTAACGCAATATCCCGGAAGCGTTATTTCAATGCAGATTATTCCCACGAAGTACAACATTCAGGAATTATACGGCATTGAAGAAAGCAAAAACTTTTTGGCTCATTATGTGAGCGAGATTCGGTATCGGCAAGGAATACGAGTGGACGCGAATACGCAAATGATCGTAGACGCATATGACTACTATTCTCAAGCCAATAACGAGCTTCTGTTTCTATATAACTTTGTTGTGTATTCGGAGTACAGCAGTGCCATTGATCTTGCCAATAAACTAATGGACGCCGTAGAAACAGAAGGAAAAGCCACGGGAAGCTCATTAGATATAGTTGACGTTTCGGAGTTTGGTCTGACTCCGGCAACCAATCTGTTTGCAAGCCCTTGGATAACCAATGATGTCCTTCTCAATCGAGCTCGGGAAATGAGCTTTTGGGGAAACAAGAATGCGCCGAAGCATCTCCAACGGCTCAAACACTTGATGACAACACGAGAGCTTCGAGGCGTTTTCAAGTTTCCGATTGATGATGGAAAAATTATCGGATTGGATAGCAATAAGATCCTTGCAAACCGAGAAAAACTCCATCAGAGCATTATTTCAGACGGCAACTTTAAGGTTGGTATTATTCAAAACGCCAGCAAAAGTGGAAAGAACGACAATGCTCATGCCGGCATTCCACTTAATGATTTTACCAAGCACGGGCTTATCGTTGGTATGCCAGGATCAGGCAAAACAAACTTCTCACTTGGTCTCCTTCTGCAGTTTTGGAACGAGTTTGGTATACCGTTTCTTGCAATCGAACCTACAAAGAGTGAGTATCGTTCTTTGATTGACGATATAAAGGATTTGCAGATATTCACTCCTGGAAAAAACACGGTATCTCCTTATATCATCAACCCCTTTCTTCCCCCAACAGGTGTGACGGTTGAAAGCTATGTCCCCAGCCTTATGTCTGCATTTAAGGCTGCTTTCTCAATGCCAGATCCTCTGCCCGATATTTTCTTGTCAGCAATCAATGATTGCTACAACGAATACGGTTGGAAAACGGACAGCACAAAAGACGATCCAACCGTGCAACGATTTGGCCTTTATGAATTCATCAAGGTGTTTAAGAAGAAGATCCAGCACATGGATTATAAAGGCGATGTCAAGGCCAATATGGAAAGTGCTGGTGTTGTCCGCCTTGTCAGCTTGATCGAACAAAACAGCAATATCTATGACACCATCAATACCATCCCCCTTGAAGATTTGTTAAGCAAACCGACCGTTATTGAGCTCAACGCAATCAACAACAAAGAGCAGAAATCGCTGATAATGGCACTGCTCCTTATCATGATTTGTGTATATACCAAGAACAATGTATCCGGCGACGGAAAGCTGAAGAATGTTTTGCTTATTGATGAGGCGCATGTTCTGCTTGCCGGTGGCACTTCAAGATCGGATGACGGCGCAGATTCGCAGGGATCTACAGTGGAAGCCCTCGAAGATATGATTGCTGAAATACGATCTTACGGTACCAGCATTATTATCGCAGACCAATCGCCCACTAAAGTCGGCCGCAGCGTAGTCGCAAATACGAATGTGAAGGTAATCTTTAAGCTCGTCGAAAAAGAAAATAAGGATGCAATCAGTACGGCGACCAATATGAATGATGCGGATTACGATTTGCTTGGCCGACTTGGCGTCGGAGAAGCCCTGCTCCATTATGGCAGAGTATATAGCCCCCTCCACATAAAAACCTATAACGTGCATGACAAGGCTACTATAAGGCCTGTCATTCCAGACCAGGAAATTGCCGCTCTTTCAACATATTGGGATACGCATAAAGAATTGCTTATCCCCCACATTGAATGCAAATACAGTTGTTATTGCAAAGATAGCTGTGACTTCAAACTCCGTGCCAACGCAGATTTTCTCGCTGCACGTTTAGTGAACGACTGCTTATACGAGCTGACGGATAAGGCAGCGTTTGTGAAGTTTTTGGTGAAGATGGATAAGAACATAATCGACTTGTTGAAAGAGAATCCTTCAATCCAAGCGAGCAACCGGCTCATTAACTGCGTAAAGATAAAGTTCTTGAGAAAGTCTATGCTGATTAAAAGCTTCGGGATCACAAAGGCTGAATACAAAACGATTCTTAATCATCCGCGGTTTTTGAGAAGAACCGAGCAGTAGGAGTTACTTAAAATCTGAGAAAAGGAGGTTCTGGTAATGGGTGAAGACTTTGATGACTCTGTTGACACTTCGTCGTTCGACGAAATAAGCACAGATACCACTGATACAAGCGGCTTTTCCGAGCCTGTTGATGTGGGCAGCATGATGGATGATATCCCTGCAGAGCCACTTGAAAGCTTTGATGTCGAGCCACTCGATAGCAGTTTTGAGACAGAACTTCCAACGGCAGAAGCAACGGATATAGATAGCTTGATGGACGGTGCTGCTGATACATATACGACAGAAGAAGTCCCATCTGACACGCTTGATTCTTCTGTCCTTGATCCATCAGATCTCTCAAGCGATATAGATGATTATGAAATGGATGCTGGTTCTGATATAGCTGATTTAATGGACGAAGCAGCAATGGAATCTTTAGACGATGTTTCGTTAGATAGCAGCGAAGCAAATGAAACAAATGAGGATGACATTGAAGCACTAATGAACGATGCTGAAACGGTATCAGAAGCCGACGAGAATTTGCCAACAACAGAAACAAACGCCTTTGACGGCGGTGAGGAAACGGAAATAGAAGTTGAGTCTATATTGAATACAGAAGAAGTTCCATCCTCAGAAGCCTCGGATCTCCAAGATGATATCCCTTCTGACATTACTGAAGATGCTTCAGAACAATTGGATGTTTCTGATCTTATGGATGAAACCGAGATCAACGATCCCGGATCATTTGTTGATGAATCTCTTGAAAACACAACTATCACAGACGAAATGACAGAGGTGTCACCTGCTGAAGCAGATATTAAAGATGAGGTTGCAACAGATGAAATATCCGATATAGACGAACCTTCAGATTCCATAGTTGGCAAGACAGATGCAGACAACAACATTGATATTCAGGAGATCCAGCAAGATACACAGGAAGAAACGGAGATGACTCTTGACATGAAAGACACCCCGCTCGATGCCGAGTTGTCTGCGTATGACCAATTGGCAGACTATTATAACTCGCACAATTATGGTCAACAAGATTACGCAGAGTATTCTAAAGATCCAGAATGGCAAGAGCTTAACAACGCTTATTTACAGGAGCTGGGACGAGAGCCAGTTGACTATAGCAATGGCGAAGCTCCGAATATCAATGACATTCGAGATGAGTTAATTGCTGCGGGCATTCCAGAAGGAAGTTCTGAACTTGATGCTATTCTTGCAAATGAACAAGCAGGAATCGATATACCCAATAACTCTAAAACGGAGGGGAACATAATAGAAGAAGATATGAACGACTTACTCTCCAGAGAGCCGTTGGAGCAATCTGATTCTGACGTTTATAAGGCAAAACCGAACTCTGAAATTCCTATCATCCAAGAGGATGGTACTGTCGATACTCTTGAAAACATCATGAATAGAGTTGATCAGGACACACCTAAAGAACACTTGGATGCAGAACCGTATAAGGCTACGCCTATATCAGAAATACCAATCGTTCAGGAGGATGGTACTGTCGACACTCTTGAAAACATCATGAATAGAGTTGATCAGGACACACCTAAAGAACACTTGGATGTAGAGCCATATAAGGCAATCCCGCTTTCTGATACTACTGTAGTTCAAGAAGATGGTGCAGTGGATTCTCTTGAAAGCTTGATGGATCAGGAAGAACAAGAAATGAACAATGGTTCGTATGATTCTGCACCAGAAGCATTAAGTTCTGAGGAATTACCAAATCAGAGTAGGATAGATGAACTCAAAGCGGAGAAAGAAGAACTTCTATCTTTGAAGGAGCAATTGTTAGAATACCAGCAAGAACATCCTAAAGAAATCGATCAAGATGAAGGCGCAATTGTAAGAGTTCTTAAGAAAGATGGCTCAGACACAAGTGTTGTTCATCACGATTACGAGGCTGAGCTTGCAGACCTGGATAAAGGGATTACCGAATGGCAGAAAGTTCAAGAAGAGTGGGCAGCCGGTCTAAGCGAAGAATTAAAGCAAATCAACGAAAACCCGAATTTGAGCGAAGCTGAGCGAGCAGAACTAATTAAAGATAATTACGCAAAACGAGATCTGTTTTCGCAAAACTATGATAAAGAATTTGCTGAACTGCAAGCGGCAAGAGAGGAATTGGCTGGAAAAGTATCATCAAGCCAGTTAGATGCCACGAATGCTGTCCAAGAGATTGACGTAACCGATGTGCCCAAGCTCGAAGATGTTTCTGATTGGATAAACGATATTAATCCTAATTATGATCCTTTTGATTGGCAATCACCATATTCGAACAATTGCGGCTCATGCGCATTTGCAGTTGAGCAAAGGTTAGATGGGAATACCGATATTTCGGCTACGAGTGAGAATATTGGGACAATAGAAGAAATGAACAAAATAACCGGCATGGAACAAGTCGCTATGTCGCCAGATGAAATCAAAGACTATCTTGTTTCTCAAGGCCCCGGTTCTCACGGTATCGTGGGTATTGATAGAGTGTCCGGTCCAGGTCATTGGTTCAACGCCTATTACGACGGAGAAAAGGTGGTTGCCATAGATGGGCAAACAGGAGAAATCAACGATTGGCCGCCGGACTATGGTGATGTCACAAATTGGGATATAAGTGTGAGAAAGGAGGAAGCGTAAGATGGATAAGAACATCGTTGAATCCATTAAAGGCATTCTTGGCTTAAGTGATACTGAGGTTGAGAAAAATTGCAAAGAATTGTCAGAAATCAACGCGTTCTACTTTTGGTCTTCTAACAGAGGCGGTAACGCAGTCATCATAAATGAAGATGGTGAAAAATTGATTGCCAATTCTGCTGTCCGGTTTGAAGATCATGTAAAGGCTTTCAAGTCTGGAAGGCGCAACTAATCTGAGGAGGGAGGCAAGTATCCATGACAGATGAAGAATATCAAAGAGAATTAGAAGAAGCTGAACGACTACAGCGACAGATCAATAATGTTATTGATCAGATTAACCGCACTAATCGAGAGAATGCTGAACTTGAAGTTGAGCTTGATAATGCCATCCAGAATGTCAGCATCCTTATCAGTAATTGCGGTGAACTTGACAAAGCCGTATATGAGGATATGGGCTATCTTTCCAATGTCGTTGGGCAAGCTGACATCAGCACAAAAGAAGTCTTTCAAGCCTTAAACGAGCTGACAGTTCAGTATTTCTCGTTCAAGAGCATTTCGACTGCTTCGAAGAACGTAACTCAATACAATGACGAGTACTACACGAGATTCTCATACTACAATGAATTGCGAAGGATTTCCCTTGGCTATGTAGTTGGCCTCGACTCTCACATTGTATCGAGTGAGTCCGCTCGAAAGAAAGTCGAAAAGGCTTATCTGCAAAACACCGAGTATTGGCTTGCATATTGCATCGCAGCAGTGATGCTTTGGGCAAGCAATGAAAAAGAAGCCGCACAACGTGCAATGAGCAAAAGTCTGTCCATCAGCTACTTTAATTCATGCTTGTTCTACTTGCTGATCAACCTTCGCTTCAATCGTATTGATGCAGCGAAGAAATGGTATGTAAATTACCTTGATCGAGCAGACATGAACAACCTCGGTGATGAATGGCAATATCTCTTACAAGCCTACCTCTTTGGAGCGTTCGGCGCCGATGAAGAGTTCCAGGCAACGGTAGCTAAATGCTTCCAGAGCATGCTTGCACAAGTGGAAGTGACTACAGTAGATTTCGCCAAGAAATTTACACAGAAAGCGATCGAGTTTGCCGAGCTCTATGTTCATAAAACGAACCACGAGTACACGCTCCTCGGAAGAACTTGCACTGAATACCCCGAGATGAAGGATCTTCTGTCTACGGCAGAGAAGAATGTTGAGATTGCTCGGTACTACAATGAGCTTGCTGAAGCAGAGGTTACCGAAACCGAGGATCTTCCACAAAGAATCGAAAATGTTTTGTACTCGCTTGTTAATGACTACGACGAGGAAGAACTAAAGGTTGTTCAGAAGATCAAATACAACGAAGCCATCATTAGCGCACGGGGCGACGTTGCAACCGCGCAGGCCAATTACAACGCAATGTTCGAAGAAAGAAAGAAAAAGAAAAACCTTGGTGATCTTCTTCTTTCCTGGGCTTTTGCAGATGATACAAGCCAGACGGACGTGTCCGTTAAACGATTTTCCATCTCCTTTATGAAGGAAGCAATCGCAAAAGGATTCGAACAGTTTGCTGAACGGTATAAGGCTAAAGAAAAGGATAAATATCATTTCAATATTGACGAGTGTGAATTGGAATGTAACGAGAACGATTATGGCGAGGCCGAGAAGACACTTGATAAGTACTATGATAAGAACAAGGTCAAGGACACCTTCAAGGATAAACACGTTCTGATCTACACGGGAATGTGTGCGGTGGCTCTGCTTCTCCTCCTTTTGCTGATTCCATTCTTCTCGCCGGTTATCTTGACAATCGGTATCTTGCTTGGATTAGCGGGTAGTTTCCTTCTGTGGCGCAGGATCGTCGATATGGGGAAAATCCTTAAAGAGAAGAAACGAAAAGGCAAGCTGTTACTTAAACAAGCACTTGAAGAACTTTCGCAATGGCGCTCTGCCTACAAAGAAGCAGACGCAAAAAGTGCCGATATGCTGAGCGCAATCGAGAGATTCTAATAATGGGAGGTAGAAACTAATGTCTAATGCATCACAAGCGATAAATAGTCTTGACCAAACTATTAATTCGTTCAAATCACGTGTGGACGTGAAGGTCAATGATGTCAATACATCGACAGCCAATATCCAAGCAACAACGAACCGGATCTACGAAAACATCGAGAAATTCAAGACCGAGATGCTTCATGGCGAGGAAAAGCAAATCGCTCACGAGAACATCTTGAGGATTGATCAGATCATCAAAGAGCAGTTCAGCAACCATATCGCAATTCGGCGCACTGTTATGGGTGTTGTTCGTGACTTTGATATCAACCTGGTCAGGAACAGCACTATCCAGGAGCTTTCGGAAGAACTCTGGATTACCAGCTCGAGATACTGGCTCTCTTACGCACTCATCGCAATAACTGCTTGGGTGAACAATTATCCCGATGTTGCTAAAAACGCTCTTGCTGAAAGCGGCCGAAAGGATGCAATTAAAACGACGCTGTTCTTCTGCCTCATGAACATGAGATTTGGAAGAATGGACGCCGCCAAGAAGTGGTTCTATGAATACTTCAAGACACTCGATCCGACCATGCTCCAGCAAGAAACAGCAATCCTGCTTCAGTCCTTCTTGAATGGAATTTTCGGCAAGGACAAAGAGCTCGAGCAGGAAGTGATCCAGCTCATTGATGAGTGGATCTCCATTATAAACGACAATGAGCAAATTTCGAATGAACTTCTCGATGCTTATGAGAAATACATTGCCAACCTAAACACGCCGGTGCAGTTTACATATCAGTCTGTATTGCAATTCTGCACCAATGCTTCTGAGGTTGAGAAGTCCTACAAGGATGTCTCGAAATTTGAGATTCTTCTGGAGTTTGTAAAATCTCTGGATGTTGAATCTGAGCCTCAGGACAGCGAAAACTATAAGAGTCGAATTGATGCGATTCTTATGAATTTGATTTCCAACTATGATGCCGAAGAACTTGAGCTGAAAAAACAGCAAGAGTATTACCGCTTCATCGTTGAAAACAATGGCGTTGTCGAACAAGCTGAAGCTCAGTATCAAGCTATGGAGGATCTGTCAAACAATCAGTTCAACATCGGCAAGCAGATGCTTAAATGGGCAATCTATGACGATAGCGATCAGACAGATGTTCAAGTGCGAAAGTTCGGATTCCAGAACACAAAGGCTTGGTTTAAGAAGGCAGTTGATAACTTTGACGCCAAGCTCCAGGAAGCATTCCCAACACAGTATAACCTTCATATTGACACTTGGGATGGAGTAAGCAACGGCAACGATCAGGCAGAGCAGGTAGAGAGCTTAAAGAACCATTTTGAGAACAACAAGTTCCAGAATATGTTCGTAAACACTCCCAACATCCTCGCCGCTATCCTCTTCATCGTCTCCGCTGGATTAGCTTTTGTTACATTGTACTCGCTGATTGTAACGGCTTTGGCCGCAGGATTCCTTGTCTTTAGGGTTTTACAGGCGATCAAAGCATATCCGTTGCGTGTACAAGCAGCCGTCGATAGTCTTAATGCTTGCATGGGAGAACTTGCAGAGTTTAGACGTTATTTCGACGAAAAGCGCACCAAGAAGGATGAACTTCTGAGCACAGTAGAATTCCTTTAATAGAGAACCATCAATTAAACCAATCAATTTAGAAAAAGGAGTAATAACCATGAGTAACGAGCAGAACAATCAGAACCAGGATATGGAGTTCGAGCAGATGATGGAGCAGCGCATTCGTGATAATTTTGCTGCCCCCAATGCAGGCAATGTTGAAATCTCTGATGAGCGTCTCAAGGAGATGAGCAAGAAACTCCCGAGTTGGAGCCTCGAGCCTCCCTATAGCTTCTTGAAATGAGCATTGCAGTTGAGCACACTGCGATAAAAGCACCTTCTACATATCAAGATTGGTTGGTGTGCTTTGACATGATGAAAAACGGGTCAGGTGCCGACACTGAGGTTTTTGATGCAGCATGCATGGGCTCCTTTGTCGGCTCTGACCTCACGAAGAATGCTTTGCAAAAACAGATTGTAGAGACAGTAAATGCCTTTTTGGATAAGAGCGTAAAGCGGTTTATTCGAAATCTCAATGAGAATATCGCATTCAACGAGTTGTCTCAAACAGAGCTGTTATTCAAACGTCTGAAAAAGGATGTTGCGAAGTCACTGTTTTTTACAAAGCTATCTTTTCTTCCAAAGGATTTTCGCTCTGATTTGGAGGGTTCGGTTAAGGAACAGATGAGTAGCTTTTGGGAGGATACAATAAAGTTCCTTTATGAACAATCCTTGGAGTTCTCCAATTCTGAGTTAGAGGATGTCCTCTTCTTGGTAAAAAGAATAAGACTATTTTAAGGACATAGGTGGGCAGAATGGGCAATTATAGTTCAACCAAAGCGGAAATAACAAACTATATACGGGCAAGAACTCCGCTCATAATTGTCGACTCTTCTGAACGAGAAAGAGTTGAAAGGATACTGAAAGAGATCGCAAGAGAGCTGAACATTAATATTAGTTACTATACTGATGCCAAACAGGTTTGCGCTCTCAATAGCAATGTTTCAAAGGATGTTGATAGTGATCCACTGCAGTATATAGCTTCATCATTTAAGAAGAATCGGAATTCTACCTTCGCATTTGGTGATGTAAAGCGCATCGGTGAAGATAACGTATATAGCCGTGAGATTCTAAACATCTTGTATTTAGCAAAGGAAACGAACTGTACGCTCATTCTCATAACCGCAGATCCTGTATGGTCACGGCTCTCCCAGTTTGGTATGTTAACCTCTTTGGATTATCCAGATATGGAGGAAAGAATAAGTCAGATCAAATCCTTTATTAGTCAATACCGTGGGAAATACACTATTGAATGGAACGATGAAGACATTCGTATGGCAGCAACTCTCTTGAGAGGGTTTTCAGAGATACAAATTGAGAACATTCTCTCAACTGCACTTGTTAGTCAGAGTAGACTTGGCCGCGAAGATCTATATGGGTTGACCAGCCAAAAGAGCAGACTCTATTCTGCTGTATCAAGCATCCAAATGGTTAAAGTTGACCGCAATTTGACGGTATCCGGATTAGATGCGCTGAAAGAATGGCTCAATTCAAAAAAGAGCATATTCTTCGCTTCAGATGAAGACTTACAACAGCGAGATCTCACAACACCGAAAGGTATTCTTCTTGCCGGAGTACCAGGATGCGGCAAATCATTGTCCGCAAAAATGGTTGCTAAAGAATGGGAGTTGCCCCTCTTCCGTTTTGATATAGGCACAGTATATGATAAATGGGTTGGCGAAAGCGAGAAAAAGATGAAAGATGCCCTCCAATTTATCGATAATGTTTCCCCTTGCGTCGTTTGGGTAGATGAAATAGAAAAGGCGCTTTCTGTTTCTGACTCTGGAAACGATACAGGGAAACGTGTCCTTGGACAATTCCTGTTCTGGCTCCAAGAATCCCAAAGCCGAGTGTTTCTTGTAGCAACTGCGAACGATATTTCGGCATTGCCGTTTGAGTTGTTTAGAAAAGGTCGATTTTCAGAAATCTTTTTCATTGATTTACCGAATGCCGCAGAACGAAAAGCCGCGATTGCTCAGTATGCCAAGCAGTCACTTCATATTAAGATCTCATCTGACGATATGAATGATTTGCTGCAAGTGTCCGAAGGCTTTTCCTACTCAGACATCGAGTATGCCATTAAAGACATTGCACAATTAGCGTTGATAAATGGGCAATCGGTGATAACGAAGGAATCTTTGATGGAAACTTTCAAAAAGATAGTTCCCATTTCACAAAATAACCCCGATATGGTGACAAAAATCCGAAAATGGGGATCTGAAAGAGCTGTTGCCGCATCGAGTAAGTCAGGAGGATATAAGGATGAGTAATTACGCACTACAAAGTCAACTCAACCAACTTGAGAGAGAACTAAGACAAGTTCAGCAGTATAACTCTGAACTGCGCGGAGAGCTGTCAACTGTTGCGAACGGCGTTGATCGCGCACATAGAGATCTTGAAGATTATAACACCAAGATTCGCAACACACTGGATAACTGCAATGGAAGCATGCACTCGTCTCATCAGAGGGTTGTTGATGCTATAGCGTTGCAGGGAGATATTGAACGGCTATATGTCCGTTTCAAGAATGTAGAGTTGGCGAATAAAAAAATCCGAGCAGCCAATAACAAGAAGTACTACGATTTCGCAAACTATAGAACTGTAAGAAAGATTGTCCAAGGCATAATGGACAACCTGGACGTTCAAATGGTAAGCGATCAGACTATTACAAGATCCGTTGAAATCCAGCATTTACAAACGCCGGACTACTGGCTCACTTGTGTGCTCATCAGCGTTATGGCTTGGCGTAATGATGATAAGGAACTTGCCGACAGAGCGATGGATCGAGCAATCAAGCTTGATAAAAAGAATAGCGCAATCTTCTACATGCTCTTTAATCTCAGGATGGGGCGAGAAGAAGCGGCTCTGAAATGGTTCTATACATATCAGGAATGTGATCTTAAAGGAAGCGATCAGAGAACCTTCCTAATGCTTTTCTCTCTCGTTAGCAAGACGCTCGTTGATACCGTGGATGAGAGAACAAAGGACGAGGTGTTCACGTTCATTAAGAAAGTAGTCGATGCCAATATGCGAGCATCAGGCTACAGCGAAGATGAGATCATCCATCAGATTCGCCGCTACTTCAATCGTATGCAGCCTTCAGATCAGCTCCAGTACACCATGCTGAGAAAGTGCTGCAGCGAATTTGATCAGCTCTCTGCCGTAATGATGCAGGCAAAGAACAATATCAATATTCTTGAATTCATTCTCAAGACAGTAAATGTCCCAGCAGAGGAAAAGAACACGTTCCTCAAGGGCTATATTGACGAGATAATTGCAGCCCCGAATCAGGTAGAGAAAGACGTATATGATGAGATTGCCTATAATGAACTTGTCATCCGTCTTGAAGGAGAAGTTGATGTAGCCAAAGAGCAATTCGCTGCAGAACAGGCCAAAAAGGCGAACGATCTTAATCTAATCGCAGAGATGATTGACTGGATCTATGAGCGGGATGCCCAAGATGTAAACGGTCAAATCAGACTGAGCATGTTCACGCTAACGAAAATACTTCAAGAGAAGGCGGTTGAATCCCATACTGAAGATTACCGGAGCCGCCGTAAAGTCAATTATCAAGTCAATATTGGTGAATATTCTACTGTTGCTAACTTCAAGCGTGAAGATGAAGAACAACAAAAGATTAACTCTTTCTTCACATCTAAGAGAGACACCTCTCTTGCAGCAATAAAAGACTGGCCTGCATATATTGGCTTCGGCGTCGGAGCTGCTGCGATTGTCGGTTGCTTTTTTGTCGGCTTCTGGCTGCTGATTCTAACCCTTGGTGGAGCGGGCTATGGTTTGGTTACTCTGTTGTCTAATAAGTCCAAGCGGAAACAACTTGAACAGTCTTGTGCTGAAAACATTAAGACAACTTCTGCTACTATGCAACAACTATTTACAGAATTCAAACAGTATCAAAGAGAACTGGATGAATATGATGCATACCATGACAGAATCCTTGATGAACTGCACAAAATTTGAATGGAGGTTTCACAATGATTGACAGAGAACTTATTGAAAAAGCTGAGTCCGGTAGTGTTGATGCCATTATCTCCCTGGGATTTGCCTATTATGATCGGGAAGATGGCGAGGAAAATCGAGGGAAAGCATTCGAGTTATATACCAAAGCTCTCGAGTTAGATCCAAACAATGCAAGAGCGATCAACAATCTTGGCAACTGCTATAACAATGGCGTTGGGGTGGAAGAAAACACCGATAAGGCTATGGAGCTTTATAGGAAAGCTGCCGAGTTAGGCTATTCCAATGCGCAGTATAATCTCGCAGATAGTCTTAAAAAAAGGAACGATCCCGAATGCCTTGAATGGTATCAAAAAGCCTATGAAAACGGAGATGTTGACGCTCCGTATGATATTGCAAATATCTACAACGAAGGCGTTATCGTCCCCCAGGATTATCAGAAATACATTGAGTACCTCACCAAAGCGGATGAAATCGGAAATGATAGCGCTACTCTCGATCTGGCATGTGCTTATTTGCAAGGCGATCATGTTGAAGCAGATAAGAAAAAAGGTATTGATCTGATGGAGAAATCGGCGAATGCCGGAAATAAGACCGCTGCCAGCAATATGTCTTTGGCCTACAGAAAAGGTGACGGTGTCGAGGTCAATATCGAGAAGTCTATCGAATGGGCAATAAAAGCAGCCGAGCTTGGTGATGATGATAGAATCTTCCAATACGCGGTGGCGTATTTCAACGGAGAAGATCCAGTAACAGAAGACAAAGCAAAAGCAGTCGAATTCTTTGTCCTTGCAGCTAATGCCGGAAGCTCGACTGCGATGGAAAACCTTGGCGTGTGTTATAACAACGGATACGGAGTTGCCCTCGATAAGAACAAGGCCATTGAATGGTTTGAAAAAGCCGCCAAAGAAGGTGGCTCCAAGAAGGCAATGGACAATCTCGAAGATCTGTATCCCGAAGTTGACGCCAGCACATCCCAAACCAGGTATTTTGAATTGGTAAAAGCCGTCGCTGATGACGGTTATTATGAGGGCATGGTCAGGACTCACTTCTGCTATCGTGATGGAAGCGGGACAGAGAAAGACATGGAAAAAGCTATGCAATACCTCAACGAGGCAGTTGAGGGTGAATATGCAAATGCTTGCTTCCTAAAGGGCTTGTATCTCTATAGTGGCGATGCCGGTTTGGAGAAAGACAGAGGCAAAGCTGTTCAACTTTGGGAAATCGCAGCCAATAAAGACCACAGCAGAGCTGCAGAGTATCTTGGCGAATGCTATCGTGATGGCGACGGTGTCGAGGTCAATGCAGTAAAAGCACTTGAATGGTTTGAAAAAGCAAAAGCCCTTGGCAATATGATGGCATGCGTAAAACTTGGACTTGCGTATGACAAGGACGGGTTTGCCGGCACTGACTATGCAAAGGCAGTCAGCTACTATAGGGAGGCCTATGAGAACGGTTCCGAGGATGGAGCTTGCTGCCTTGCATGTATGTACGAAAATGGCTGGGGTGTTGAACAGAACGCTCAAAAAGCATTCGAGCTCTATAAGTATGCCGCCGATCATGGAAGTGCTCGTGGTATGGCAAAGACCGGAATGATGCTTCATGATGGTGACGGAACACAAAAAGATGTAAAGCTTGCGATTGAATACTTTGAAAAAGCAAAGGCTGCAGGAAGGGCAGATGCAGACGATCTTCTTGCGTTTGTCTATAAAAATATAAACTCACCGGATGTCGATCCCAAAAAGGCTTTTGAATTCAATCTTCAACGTGCCGGTAAGGGCGACGTTGAGGCTCAGTATCATGTTTATGAAGCGTACTGGAACGGCGTCGGAGTGGAAGAAGATCATGAGAAGGCCAACAGATGGCTCAAGAACGCCGCCGATGGTGGACACACGATTTCGCAGGCATTGATGGGATTCCATGAAATGATCTTTGGGGATGCCTCCACAGCCGTCCAGTATTGGGAAAAAGCCAGCGCCGCTGGTCACCTTAAGGCGATGAGCGATTTGGCAGGAGTATACCTTGATGGCGCTGATGGAGTACCGGTGAACAAAGCCCGTGCAATCGAGCTTTATAAAAAAGCCGCCGATGAAGGCTTTGGAGAAGCACAAGGTGCTCTTGGCGTATGCTATGCAACAGGAAATGGCGTTCCGAAGAATGATTACGAAGCATTCCGCTGGTTTTCTATGGCAGCAGAACAGGGCGAGGAATTTGCACAGAAGAATCTTGCCATCTGCTATCGAAACGGTGACGGTACCCCCGTCAATAAAGCCCTTGCCGCTCAGTGGTTTGAGAAAGCTGCTGCACAAGGAAATATCCAAGCCAAGTCTTGTCTTGCAGATATGTATGCCGAGGGCGAGGGTATCATCGCAAACTATAGTAAGGCAGAAACACTTTACAATGAGGTTATCGCTAATGGCGAAAGCAACTATTACGAGGACGCTGTCTTTAGTCTTGCCTTGATGTATGCCACCAAAACCAACAATCATTATCGTGCTTTCCCGCTTTGGCAGCAGTTGGCCTCACGCGGAAATACAACCGCAAAATACAATCTTGGCCTTTGCTATCACAATGGTTGGGGAACAGCTAAGGATGATTCTCAGGCGCTTTATTGGTGGCGCCAAGCTGCTGCAGAAGGTCATGCTGACGCTCAATCTAATGCACGGATTTTGGAACAAGAGATGCAAGGCGGGAATAATTACAACAGAGGCTATCAGACAACACAGCCGTCTACACCTCAAAAATCCGGTGGCTGCTATGTCGCAACGGCTGTTTATGGATCGTATGATTGCCCCGAGGTGTGGACATTGAGGCGCTATCGTGACTACACGTTAGCGGAAACATGGTATGGTCGTGCTTTCATTAAGCTGTATTATACGGTTAGCCCCACATTGGTGAAATGGTTTGGTCACACATCCTGGTTCAAGAGATTATGGAAAGGCAAACTCGACAGGATGGTTGACAGACTGCAGAGCAGTGGTGTAGAAAGTACGCCATATAATGATAGACAATTCTAAAAGAAAGGAGGATTGAAATGATCAAGATTGATGAACTGAGAGAGTTTAGACCTACATATAAGTATGATAATGGGTCAGGAATCACACTTGACGCCGTGAAAGAGGCATTGACTGCTGAAGCTGAGAAAAACGGGATTCCCGTCGCATTTTATGCCGATCAAGTCAAGTCTGGCGGTATGTTCAACAAGAAGATAGAGGATTGCATCGTTATGTACCATCCCGAGCACAGAAACGACTACTTCTTGTTTTGCATTAGAGTCCAGCAAGAGGGCAGTCTTGCTTTTGTAGCAGTTAATGATTTTGGAGCCAGCAAGCAAATGGACAAATTTGCAAGAGCAGAATATGCCAAGCAGGATAGACGCGGAAAGGATATGTCCTACAAGATCGGATCAATGATCGGCTCTGGTATCAGAAACATCGGAAAGAGCAAGCAAAAGCTGGAAGCGGAGCAAAACTATTATGATGCTGTCCAGTACATTCTTGACCAAGTAATAAGCTAATTGTTACCCAAAACTCAGCAGGGTGGGTAACACATACCCACCCTGCGATAATTAATTAGCACAAGTAGTGATTTTAGGTGTGTATCATGTACAAAACAAACGATAATATCGTAGAGCGCGAAATACATGGCTCTTTTTTTCTGATAGATATTACTGATAATTACCGCGGTGATCGTTGCGCTCTTTACGAAATAAACCGTACCGGCATGTTTCTCTGGAAAAATCTTAGTACAGCAAAAACTGCCGATGAACTCACAGAACTCCTTAAAGCTGCAATTATTGATGACATCGATTATCAGATTATCCACTCCGACGTGATGGAATTCCTAAATACCTTAGTCAGCAAACAGTTCATTTTGGAGGTGGATTGATATGGATGATCCGTTCCTCGAAAAAGTCCAGATGCAGGTATTGGACTTTGCTACAGACAAGAGAACACAATGGGAAAGCAAGCATCAACTGTATTCAGTGATATTCGAGCTTACACCAAGATGCAATTTTAACTGTGTCCATTGCTATTTGCACGATCACCATAGATCGGATGAATTGCCATACGATGAGATCATTCGAATAATAGATATTCTGTATGAGAAAGAAGTTCTCTTTATCACCTTTACGGGTGGAGACATTTTTACTCGCAAAGACTTTCTTGATATCTATCTCTACGCAAAACGAAAAGGTTTCATTATAGAGTTGTACACAAACGGAGCCTTAATTACTGAGAAAGATATTCAAGTCTTTTCTCAATATCCACCGCTTCTTGTGGATATATCATTGTACGGCTCTTGCGAAGAAACGTATCGGAAAGTCACTGGAATATCTGGAGCGTTTGAAAAGGTCATCTCAAATATTAAAAGTCTTTTGGCTGCCGGAGTACGAGTATCTGTCAAAGCGCCAGTACTTAATCTGTACTATCATGAATTGCCACAGATTAAGCAAATTGCAGAAGACTTTAATATCCCCTTCCGAACAGGTTTTGAGATATTTCCCTCAATTGATAATGATTCGAGCGTTCAGGATTATGCTGTTTCTCTCAAAGATTCATTGCGGTACGAGTTCTCCGAATTTGATAAAAGGCCGCGCACATTTGGCGAAGATGAAGATGCAGAATATGTGGATCTCGTAAAAGAACGCCCACTATTTAGATGTAAACTTGGCAGAGCAAGTTGCGCGATTGACTATGATGGCAATATATGCCCGTGTATGTCGTTTCGCCATGCAGGGAAGAAACTGACTTCAGAATCATTCGACGAGGTTTGGAAAAGCTTCAGTCAGTACCCAAAAATGAAGGCCTCCCCATCGTACAAGTGCCTTCGCTGTGAAGCATACGATTTCTGCGATATATGTCCGGCAATGATGCAGTTTGTCCATGGGGATTTGGAGCATATAGATGAGCATTTTTGCAAGAGCGCAAAAGCAAGATATGCTCACTATATAAAGTCAATTCCCATTGATGAATCATTGAAAGACTTGTAATAGTTGTCGCATATAAGGGTTTTATACCCCTTGTATAGATTCATAGAAAGGAGGATTCCAGATGAGTTACGAAAAGCCCGAAGTCAAGAAGGTCGAAGCTGATGTCTCTGTGCGTAATATGGCAGAGGACAAAGGCGAATGCCATGGCGGTCACTGCGTCCGCTGCATCCATGCATTCGGTTAATGAAGCACATATAAACCTCGCAGATTAAATGTTTTTGGCATGCCAGCGGGATCATCTCTCGCTGACATGCCAAAAACCAATGGATTTTTCGGCAACTATACACATGCAGATTATCACATCATGTGCATTGCCCGATCTCAACTTGCATGGCAAGGGTGCTGTAGTGGCAACTTGTACCTCTGATATTTTAATTCTTAGTAGATAGGTTTGCCGTTAATCATGCCGGAGCGTCATTTGACACTCCGGCGTTTACAAAATATGCTATAATAAAGGCAACGATAGATTGAAGGAGTTGCTCGAATGGCTGAAAAGAACCGCCCATTATATATTCTAAAATACCTGCTGGATAACACAGACGAAAACCATCCAGCAATCATCAATGATATCCTTTCTCATTTAGAAGAAAGGGGTATCCATGCCACAAGAAAAACTGTAGCGACTGACTTGGCTGAATTGCAAGATTCCGGCTTCGACGTGATATGCAACAAAAGCCGCCAAAACAAATACTTTATTGGCTCCCGCAGCTTGGAGCTTGCAGAACTAAAAATGATTGTCGATGCCGTTCAAGCTGCAAAGTTTATTTCGCAGAAAAAGAGCCTATCTCTAATTGAAAAGCTATCCTCTCTTGCCAGCCCGTATCAAGCGGCAGAATTAAAACGAAAGCTATACGTTGAAGGCAAGGCCAAAACCACAAATGAGAGCGTGTACTATACCGTGGATCTTCTGCACCATGCCATTAACCACGAGAATACCGTCGAGTTTCAATACATCAGGTATTCAGCAGATAAAAGGAAGGAACTGAAGCACGATGGCGCGGTCTATTTCCTTTCGCCGTATGATTTGGTGTGGAACAATGACAGGTATTATGTGTTTGGATGGTCTGAGCGACACGGCAAAATCGTGAAATTCCGTGTTGACCGGATGCTGCATACGAAAGAAGCTCTCCAAGATTTTCATGATCGACCGCAAGACTATGATATAGAAGCGTTTTGCAACCAGGTTTTCTTGATGTACGATGGGGAGAAGCGAACTGTACAGCTTTTGTGCGAGAACGATATGATGAATACCATCGTAGACCGCTTTGGGGACGATGTTGTGACGCGAAAGACGGACGATCAGCACTTTGTCGCTGAAGTCGAAGTGTTCGTCAGTCCGACCTTCTTCTCGTGGATCTTCGCTTATGACGGAGCAATCACAATTATCTCTCCCCAGGATGTTATGAACGAGTACAAAAAGAAGGTAAGTGAGACTCTAAAAAGGCTTTAAGCAGAGCGAATTCCTCTGTTTCGCAAAAAGGTGGGCGCTAATTCGCCCACCTTTTTGCGTTTTTGGTCAACCCTATTGAAAAACGGTTTGTGATCTCGTATAATAAGCCTATCCCGAACAAACCGTTCGGGATAGGCTTCAAAGGAGGTTGATTCGATGAGATATAAGAGCGAAGAAACGATGAGAGAGATTGTAGAGGCAATTGAAGGCTATTTCTTTACCCACAAAGAAACACCGTCGATTACAGAAATCGCTCGAGCCATTGGTCATTCCAGGAGTACGGTACATGCATATCTGCAAGAGATGAACAAGAACGGTCAAATCCACTATGATGGCGTTACGCTTGAAACCCCAGTCACGAGTAAAGCAGATAGTGGATACTCCCTCTCGCCGATAATTGGCTCCATTGCTTGCGGAGAACCACAGTACGAAGAAGAAAACTTTGAAGCCTATGTTGCCTTGCCGGATGCTCTCTTCGGCCCAGGAGAACACTTTATCCTAAGGACTAAGGGAGAGTCTATGATTGAGGCGGGAATTGATCCAGGAGATCTCGTTGTTGTCCGCAAACAAAACACCGCCGATGATGGTGATATTGTGGTTGCATTGGTCGACAATGAGACAACATTAAAGAGATTTTACATAGACAAGGAAAAGAAATGCGTCCGACTGCATCCAGAGAACAGAACGATGAAAGATATCCTTGTTAAGAGCTGCTACATACAAGGCGTAGCGCAGCACGTAATTAAGGCTTTGTAGCCGATTGGAGGAATGATAGATGCAGGTTTACATCTCGAACAAAGAGATCGAACAGATTGCCGAAGGCTTGGTGCAGGTATCATGCGGAGAGCCTCCGCCGAAATACATCGACATTGATGGTATTGCAGCATACCTCGGAATAACCGTAGTATACGAGCAAATTGCAGAAAGCGATCCCGACAAGATCGGCTTTGCATCTGATGGAGTACGACCTCTTTGCGTTTGGCGATATGGTAAGAAAATCAATGTCGTCTTCCCGAAAGATACCGTGGTTCTTGAAAGGTTGCTCCTCAACCCGTCAGAAAACAATAGGCGCCGGTTCGTGTTGGCTCATGAAATCAGCCACATCTTGATCTGGCGCGCTGATCCGATGCGGGTAGCCGCATGCTTCAACAGCGTATATGATACGGAGAGAGCGTACAGCATGGATGAGCTCCACGAGAGACTGTCTCTCGAAGAATGCCAGGCAAATGCGATGGCGGCAATGATTCTTATGCCCCGAGTAGTGCTTACAGATTCAGTGCGCAGACATTTGAGAAGAAAGGCCATCCCTGTTTATGGCGATTGCATCTTCCTCCCAAAGATGAAACCAGCACTGCAAAAGATGTCTGTAGAACTTGGAGTATCTTATTCCTCCATGCTGATCCAGCTCCGAAAGTATAACCTCTTGGAGCAGCGCAGCATGGAAGAATACTTTAAGAAGACCATGACGGACGGAGGTGCCGTATATGGTTGTTGAACAGAGAGTGGCAAGGTGTTATTCAGACTTGCCTCAAGAGGTCAAAGAGAAAATCTCTCGGTCTTCCCTTGAAGTAGAGGGGCTGCCGATGAGGGATGTAAGATGCCCTGTCTGCAACTATGTGATAGCCCGTGTATATTCAGACATGCAAGGCCATTTCCACGCCAGGTGCCGGAAATGCAAATGGGAAAAGCCCATTAACCTCGCCTATTTCCGAAGTCAAAAAGGCATTTGGCGGCTGAAGGTAAAATACTACGGCGAGGACTACTTTGAAAAACTGAATAAGAACTAACTGACTTTGAATCGCGCAAGCGGAGGAAATCGAAAGATTAGACTGCCAAGCACCGTATGAAGCCAGAATCAAAAGGGATATCCATATCTTTTTGAGATTCTGATTTCGACGGTGCTTTTTTTGCGCTTTTCACTTCATACGATGATGAGAGTCCTTTCCCGAATCCGCTTGGGAAAGGACTTTTTTCATGATAAATCCTGAGCATTCTCGTTTCTGCGCTGATGAGCGACGTTCTTCGAACTTTTGCGCATGCCAAAAGTTGGAGAATTATGGCGGGTGCGTTTTTATGCCCGAAAGCTCATGGCAACCATACATAGCTGAATACCCGTGATCTCCGAATTTTTGATTTCAACCAAAATTCAAAAATTCAAAGGAGATCACATAAATGGAAAAAATATATGAAGTTACTGTATTCAACACCATTTCGAGGAGATATGAGAAAGTTAAGGTCAGCAAAGAGCTATACCATGTGTATATGCGGACTGGCTGGAATATCAAGGACAATGACAAGAGTTACTACGACCATGAGATTCAGTTTAGTGCTCTTATTGGAGGCGAGGAAGGTTCTTATGAGAACTTCAGTGAATTCATTGATTCATCTGCAAATCCCGAGGTCATTTTCAGCAAACAGGATCAAATACGAGCTCTGCACACAGCCATATCTAAATTGACTAACCAAGAACGCGAGCTGATCATTGCGCTTTTTTATGAAGGGCAAACAGAACAATCCTACGCAGAGAGTCTTGGGCTTAAACAGCAGACCATTCACAAGAAAAAGGAGCGCATCCTCAAAAAAATAAAAAAACTCTTTGTTTGATGGCTGTTAAATGCCGCCTTTCTTCCCCTATACAAGTGAGGAAAGGCAAAATCGTTCCTCACTGCACTTTGACAACTGAATAGTACAGCGCATCTTTTACCTTCCTTCTGCCGTCGGGAAACCGGCAAGCCACATGAGCGAACACTCGGACAAGCACTCATTCAATGCAGATGTCCCGAGTCTTCATGACTCAGACGGTGCGGCGCATCCGCAGCGAAGGCCACGACAAGCAGAAGAAATAATGATACTTGCGTCCAGTCCTAAAGTCGAGCGTTGAAGCGGCCGAAAGCCGTGAGCCGTCGCAACAAAGGAGGGCGCCTCGGAGAGATCCTCGGAGGGGCGAGATTCCCATGAGGCCGAATGCACGGCCGGAAGGTGCGTTCCCGTTGATCGAGGGCGTCTTGGACAAATATCGGTTAAGGATCAAAACGATTGATACTATGCAGGCCGCCGCCTGCAGGATAATTGCAGACGGCGGCCTTTTACTTAACACGGAGGAACGAAAATGAGAAAAATCAAAAGGGGTCAGATTTACTATGCAGACCTCTCTCCCGTAGTGGGAAGTGAGCAGGATGGATTCCGTCCTGTTCTCATCTTACAGAATGACACGGGCAACAAATTCAGCCCAACCACCATCGTGGCGCCGATCACAAGCACAAAGCCCGACTCTCGCATGCCGACTCACGTCAAGGTGAATGTTGAAGGGCTGGTCAGCGGATCTGTCGCTCTCCTCGAGCAGATCAGAACCATCGATAAGCGTCGGCTTGACGATTACGTCGGAAAACTCAACAAGGATATGATGGGCAAGGTCGACCATGCCATCATTACCAGCCTTGGCATAAAAGTTATGGAGGGATTGTTGAAATGAAAAGCGACAGCAACAATGCCTCCTTCGTATACAGCGTAAACCTGCTCCGAATGCTGCTTGGCATGGAGCTGATCACCGAAGATGAATACAACAAGATCGTAGCAATCAGCGAGGATCACTACGGCGCAAAAATTTATTGCGTCTGAACCGAAAATCTTCCGATTCTCGCTGGATGTTTCCGAACTCTTGTGGTATCTGTTTGTGTTGCCAAAAGGCAAATCAGCGGGCAGCCCCCGCAGAAAGGAGCAAAGCTCAATGAACGTTATTGAGATCACAGCCGAGAAAAAAACGGCACAGGAAACGATCCGGCTGGCAGCCTACTGCCGAGTATCCAGTGACAGCGAAGACCAGCTTCACTCCTTCGCCGCACAGATCAGATACTACAAGGACTATGAGAGAAGACATCCTCAGTACAGGCTGGTTGACATCTATGCGGATGAAGGAATCACCGGCACCTGCATGGACAAGCGCGACGATCTGCATCGGTTGATTCGAGACTGCAAGAAGGGCTTGATCGACCGCATCATCGTCAAATCGGTGTCCCGCTTTGCAAGAAACACTCAAGAGCTTCTGGCAACGATCCGCTTCCTCAAAGACATCGGTGTCAGCATCTACTTCGAGGAACAGGGCATCGATACCGAAAAACTGAATAGTGAGATGATCGTAACATTCCCCGGTATGGCCGCCCAGCAAGAGAGCGAGTCTATATCGGGGAATATGCGTTGGAGCTACAAAAAGCGGATGGAGTCCGGTGACTTCAACTGCTGCGCTCCGGCATACGGCTTCGACCTTGTCGACGGCAGCTTGGTCATCAATGAAAATGAGGCGGCGGTCGTCCGAAGGATCTTCTCCATGTATCTTCAAGGCTACGGAAAACAGGCTATCGCCAATAAGCTGAACGAGGAAAGCGTCCCCAGGCGCCACGGAGCAACAACATGGTACGCTTTCGGCATCGACTACATGCTGAACAACGAGAGGTATATGGGCGATGCGTTGCTTCAAAAGAAGTACACCACGGATACGCTCCCGTTCAGGAAAGTCAAGAATCGTGGTGAGCGTCCAATGTACTACGTTGAGAACGCCAATCCCGCCATCGTCAGCAAAGCGACCTATGCCGCTGTACAAGAGCTTCAAAAATCCCGTCAGAAGAATGTCAGTGGGAAGAAACCGAGTTATCCTCTGACCGGCATGCTTCGCTGCCCAGACTGCGGCAGATCATACCGCAGGCAGATTGTCAGAGGCAAAGCCTACTGGCTGTGTTCCGGCAGAGCTTCCGGCGCAACAATCTGCTCCAGCCAGAGAATGTCCGAATCGGATGTGTACGAAGCGTTCAGCAGGATGCTCTTCAAGCTGAAGGAACATCACCATGCGATCCTTGGTGCGCTGATTCGGGACATTGAACTCATGCAAAGCAAGACAAGTGAGAATCATGAGAAGATCGCAGAGATCGACAAGGAAATCGCTGACCTTGCAGCCAGGAACCTCGTCATCGTAAGACTGCACACAAGCGGTATCCTAAACGGTTCCGACTACTCGGCACAGTCTTCCGAGATCAACAACAGGATCAGCGCCCTTCGCTCTGAACGGAAAAAGAAGCTCGCCGAGGACGAGGGCGACGAACAGCTCGATAAACTAAAGGAGCTGCAAAGCATCCTCGATGAATATGAGCCGACCGAAGCCTTCGACGAAGATCTGTTCAGTCAGATCATTGAAAAGGCAACCGTGATGAACAAGACGGCAATAGCCTTTCATCTGATCGGCGGTCTTAAACTGATCGAAACCATAGTATGAAAGGACGGTGAAAACGAAAATGAAGAACAGAAACATACCATTCGGATACAAATTCGAGGATGGAAAGATCGTCATCAATCCCGACGAACAGAACACTCTGCAAAGAATCTGCTCCGAATACCTCGACGGACGTTCACTCCTGCAGATCGCCAACGGGCTGGAATCGGACAAGGTGGAGTTCGCCCCCGGTGTTATAACATGGAACAAAGCCAGAATCATGCGAATCGTGGATGATGACCGCTACCTTGGAAATGCCACCTATCCACAGGTCATCGACGAAACAACGGTTGAAAACCTGCGGAGCCGAAAGGCATCCCGCAACACACAGACGAGCACGGATCGGCAATCGGGGATCTACCTGCTGAAAGTCCCGGTTGTCTGCCCAGCCTGCGGCAAGCCGATGCGTCGACTGCAGGACACAAGATGCAAATGCACACAGAAGTGGGTTTGCAATCAATGCCACATCCAAATCAAAAAAGAAGATACAGAGCTGATGGAAGACATCGTCGACCTTCTGAATGGTCTGATTCGAAATCCAGCGATTATCCGATCTGCATTGCCCGGCCAAGCAGAACCGTCCGCTGAACAGCGACGCCTTGACAACGAGATTGCGAGAACCCTTGAAGGATATGACTTCGACAAGGATGCCCTTCGAGAGAAGCTGTATCAGCGAGCAGCCATCGGATACCAGCAGATCGGTAACGAGGCATACGTTGAATACAAGCTAAAGAACGCTCTTGAACAGCATGACATCCTGGATGGCTTCGATTCAGAGCTGACCAATAAAACCGTTAAGCTGATCAGGCTCACGGAGAGCGGTTCCGTCAGCATCATACTGAGCAACGATCAAGTAATACGAAAGGAGCAGACCGACAATGCAAGCAACAGCCCAAGTGACGCCACCTAAAGTGGTACATACGATCCCCGCAACAATAAACTTACAAGAGGAAGTCAAGAACGCCCATAAACAGCTTCGTGTCGCCGCCTACTGCCGCGTATCAACCAAGCAGGAGGATCAGCTCAACAGCTACGACGTTCAGCGCAGAGCCTATACCGATAAGATCAACGGAGAGCCCGGATGGACGATGGTCGGCATCTACGCCGACAAGGGCATTACCGGCACCAGCGTCAAAAAGCGGGACGACTTCAACAGGCTGATGCGCCATTGCAAGCAGGGCAAAGTCGATATGATTATTACCAAATCGGTAGCCCGCTTCGCGCGAAACACCCTCGACTGCCTGAAGCACACCCGGATGCTGAAAGAACACAACGTGGACGTGTACTTCGAGGAACAGGGCATCCACAGCCTCCAGCCGGGCGCTGAGTTCTATATCACAATCTACGGCTCCATAGCTCAAAGCGAATCGGAAAACATCAGCGCCAACGTGCGCTGGGGCAAGGCACAGAGCGCCAAAGAAGGAAACGTACCATTCCATTACAAACGCTTCCTTGGATATCGCAGAGGCTCGGATGGAAAACCCGAGATCGATCCCGAGCAAGCAGTTGTAGTCAAAAGGATCTACGAAAGATTCCTTGCCGGTGACAGCCTCGCCACGATAGCCAACGATCTCAATTCCGATGGGATTCCGACACCTTCCGGCATCGGTCAATGGCAGAGAGGAACGATTGAATCCATCCTAACCAACGAGAAATACAAAGGCGACGCCATCCTCAACAAGACCTATATTAGAGACTGCCTGTCCAAGAAGGTCATGATCAACAATGGCGAGCGACCGAAATACTATGTTGAGAACAATCATCCCGCAATCATCGACTCCGGCACCTTCGGCAGAGTGCAGGAGGAAATGGCAAGACGAGGTGGAAAGCGGAAGGTCAAACAGGTCGGCACAAAAACCGAGCAAGGCCGATACTCCAGCAAATACGCACTTACAGAGCTTCTGATCTGCGGAGAATGTGGAACGCCGTATCGCAGATGCACCTGGGCAGCCAATGGTAAGAAAAAGATTGTATGGCGATGCATCAACCGCCTTGACTATGGCAAAAAATACTGCCACGATTCCCCGAGCATTGAGGAAAGCGTCCTGCAGGAAGCCATCATGAAAGCGGTGCTGCAAACCGCAAAGCAGAATGCCGAAGTACTCAAAACGCTGAAACTCCATATCGGCATGGGACTATCAGCGGAAACCACTGAAGATAACAGCCTCGACCTTCAGATCAGGATCGCAGAGATTGAGGCAGAATTCCAGAAGATGCTTAAAGCCATAGCCGCCGACAACGTCGAAGCCTTCGACGAGGAAAAAGCAAAGGCCCTCATGGATGAAAAGGCAAAGCTCCAGATTCAGCTTGATCGGATTGCTGATACAAAGCAAAAACGTGAAAACGCAAAATCCAGACTCGATGAGATCTTCACGATTATAGAAGCCTTAGCAAATCACCCGATCAGCTTTGACGATCAGATCGTGAGACAAATACTTGAGAGCGTGATTGTCGAATCCAAAGATAGAATCAAAGTAGTCTTCATCGGAGGACTTGAAGTTACTCAACTCCTGTGATTGTTTCATACCTCCTCCACACTTACCGCCCCGCCTTATGGCTACTGTCATAAGGCGGGGCGGAAATCCCTTTTCTCGGGAAGAAAAAGGCTTCGAGGGTTCGAATCCATCTATCAAAAACGCAAATCCATCTTTTTCGTACCCCATAGACATAAAAGGAACCTCTTTTGTCTACCAAGGCAAAAGAGGTTCTTTCTTAAAATTAATAGATTATGTTACAATAATGTAATAGAGGTGATTTAGTTGACGATTAAAAACGACATTGCTTCGTTGTGGGATAACGGAACAGACAAGCTTTGTTTGTTTGCTGTTTCAGCCGACAGCCAGTACAAATACATAAGCGGCAAGCCGTGTATCACATTTGGTGTAGCTTATGAGAACGAGAAATACAAAGGTTGTGATACCTTCACTCTTTTTGATCATTTCTTTGATGAGATTCTCGATGCAATGAAGAATACCTTTCGTGAGCTGAATGGCTCGTTCAGATTGGATGATAATTGTGCAGATACCGACGGCTATGTTGATTTTGAGATGAAAAACGGCAGATTGCACGTTGAAGGACGACTTGGAGCAACCTTCTCATTGTATTCCTTAACATTTGAGTTTGAAGCCGATCAGACGCTGTTGGGACTTCTTATTCAAAACTTAGCTTTTTGATTCCTTGGTGTACTTTTAGGCGTTCTTTCTATGCTTTGGTACACTTTTACGCGCTCTTACACCAAAAAGAAGGACAGGCTAAATGCCTGTCCTTCTTTGTCGGGATTTGTGAAATGCCCTGCGGGCGTGAAATACGCCTGCGGCGTATGAAATGCCTGCGGGCGTGGGTGGTTTTATTGCATTTCACTTTGCGGGCTCGCCGCAACATTTCACATTTGCCGCAGGGCAAATACTTCACATCGAGCGTGAGCGATTCACTTCCCGATCACGCCCCTCCGCCGCTCTTTCGCCTCACGAAAAGGGCGCGGATTTCGGCGGTTTTTCTGTGCATTCTACCAATTGACAAAGAAGGCCGGACTCCCGTATAATTTCAGTTAATCAGACGCTTTGCATCCAAGGCGAGGCGTCGGCCGCGGGCTCTTTGAGGGGCCTTTCTTTTGTATTCCCTGCCGCTTCGGCGAGGATTTTTTGTTTCTTCGGAGGACACGCCCATGCCTGTGCTCAAAATGCCCGGAGCGATCGCCGGTGAAGCGAAGCTGCGCTTCATCGGACGCCTCAGCGCGGCGCGAGGCTGCCTCCGCAACAATTTAACCCGTATTCTGCCCGGTTGACGCGGCGCGCCTGTGCGCCTGCGTGAGCCGGGATTTTTTATCCGTTCAGTCTCCCTTCGGGAGGCCGAACGGATAGGGAGCACTCGCGCTTATCGCACGAGGCTTACGGGGAATAAGCCTCGTTTGGTCGGCGCGAGGCCTCGCATCGCTCGGCTCAGGGTGTTTTTGCCGAGGCAAAGCCCCGTCAAAAATGGATTTGACTTTGTTTTTCCCGTTGCGACGGGAAAAATCAGAGAGGAGACCCCTCTGAACTCCCCCGAAGGAGTCCGTGACCGGATTTATTTTGTTTTTAAAAATCTACGATAAAAGGAGAAGCATTATGGCCAGAATCATCAACGAGCCCTGCCACACCTTCAACGAGTACCTGCTCATCCCGGGCTACACGCCCATCACCTGCCGCAGCGAAAAGGTATCGCTGCAGACCCCGCTGGTGAAGTTCCGGCGCGGTGAGGAGAGCGCCATCCGCATGAATATCCCGATGGTCTCCGCCATCATGCAGTCCGTGTCCGGCGACCGGCTCGCCGTGGCGCTGGCCAAGGAGGGCGGCGTGAGCTTTATCTACGGCTCGCAGTCCGTGGAGGACGAGGCCGCCATGGTGCGCCGCGCCAAGAGCTATAAGGCCGGCTTCGTGCGCTCCGACTCCAATATCAGCCCCGACAAGACCCTGCGCGACGTGCTGAATCTCAAGGCCGAGACCGGGCACTCCACCATCGCCGTCACCGAGGACGGCACCGCCGAGGGCAAGCTCGTCGGCGTCGTCACCAGCCGCGACTACCGCGTCAGCCGCATGGAGCCGGATACCCCCGTCTCCAGCTTCATGACCCCCTTCGACAAGCTGATCTGGGCCAAGGAGGGCACCACCCTCAAGGAGGCCAACGACATCATCTGGGAGCACAAGCTCAATTCCCTGCCCATTATCGACGATGCCGGGAGGCTGTGCTACTTCGTCTTCCGCAAGGACTACGAGAGCCACAAGCAGAACCCCAATGAGCTGCTGGACGCCCACAAGCGCTTTGTCGTCGGCGCCGGCATCAATACCCGCGACTACGAAAAGCGCGTGCCCGCGCTCCTCGAGGCCGGGGCGGACGTGCTGTGCATCGACTCCTCCGAGGGCTTTACCGACTGGCAGCGCTTTACGCTGGGCTGGATCCGCGAAAAATACGGCGACAGCGTCAAGGTCGGCGCGGGCAACGTGGTCGACGGGGCGGGCTTCCGCTTCCTCGCCGAGTGCGGCGCGGACTTCGTGAAGGTCGGCATCGGCGGCGGCTCGATCTGCATCACGCGCGAGACCAAGGGCATCGGCCGCGGCCAGGCCACCGCGCTCATCGACGTGTGCGCCGAGCGCGACCGCTATTATGAGGAGACCGGCATCTACGTCCCCGTCTGCTCCGACGGCGGCATAGTCTACGATCACCACATCACCCTCGCGCTCGCGATGGGCGCGGACTTCGTGATGCTCGGGCGCTACTTCGCCCGCTTCGACGAGAGCCCCACCAACAAGGTCAACATCGGCGGCACCTACTATAAAGAATACTGGGGCGAGGGCTCGGCCCGCGCGCGCAACTGGCAGCGCTACGACATGGGCGGCGACCGCAAGCTCAGCTTTGAAGAGGGCGTGGACTCCTATGTGCCCTACGCCGGTTCGCTCAAGGACAACGTCGCGCTCACGCTCAGCAAGGTGCGCCACGCGATGTGCAACTGCGGCGCGCTGACGATCCCCGAGTTCCAGGAGAAGGCCGTGCTGACCCTCGTCTCCGCCACCACGATTGTTGAGGGCGGCGCCCACGACGTCATCCAGAAGGACTCCTCCCCCACGATCCGCTGACGCAGGGAGAAGGCCATGAAAAAAGTCGGCATCATCATGGGCAGCGACAGCGACCTGCCCGTTGTGCAAAAAGCCACGCGCCTGCTCGACGAGCTGCAGATCCCCTGGGAGGCGCATGTGTATTCAGCGCACCGCACCCCGCTCGAGGCGCGCGACTTCGCCCTCGCGGCACGGCTGCGCGGCTTCGGCGTGCTGATCGCCGCGGCGGGCATGGCCGCGCATCTGGCCGGGGCCATCGCCGCCAACACCACCCTGCCGGTGATCGGCATTCCCTGCAAGGGCCCGGCGCTCGACGGACTCGACGCGCTGCTGAGTACCGTGCAGATGCCCTCGGGCATCCCGGTGGCGACCGTCGGCGTCAACGCGGGGGCCAACGCCGCGCTGCTGGCAGCCGAGATCCTCGCCGTGGAGGACGCGGCCCTCGCCGGGCGGCTCGCGGATAAGCGCGCGGCCGACAGATCGGCGGTGCTCGCGAAGGACGCGGGGATCGAAGAGAGATTAAGAGAAAACAATTGAGATAAAAAGGAGCCAAAACCATGGAAAAGAAGCTTGTTTATACCGGAAAGACCAAGAACGTCTACGCGCTCGACAACGGCAACTATCTGCTCAAGTTCAAGGACGACTGCACCGGCAAGGACGGCGTGTTCGACCCGGGCGAGAATTCGGTCGGCCTCACCATCGACGGCGTGGGCGACGTGAACCTGCGCATGTCCATCTATTTCTTTGAAAAGATCAACGCCGCCGGCATCCGCACCCACTTTGTCAGCGCCGATCTCGGCGAGACGACGATGGAGGTGCTGCCCGCGCGCGTGTTCGGCAAGGGCCTCGAGGTCATCTGCCGCCACAAGGCCGTCGGCTCCTTCCTGCGCCGCTACAGCGACTACATCGAAGAGGGCGCCGATCTGCCCGCCTATGTGGAAATGACCTTCAAAAACGACGAAAAGGGCGATCCGCTCGTGACGAAGGACGGCCTGATCGTGCTCGGCGTGATGAGCGGCGAGCAGTATGACGAGATCAAGGACATGACCCAGAGGATCACGCAGATCGTCGCCGACGAGATGCAGGCGCGGGGCCTCGTGCTCTACGACATCAAGTTCGAGTACGGCTACGACGCCGAGGGCAAGGTCATGCTGATCGACGAGATCGCCTCCGGCAACATGCGCGTCTACAAGGACGGGAAGTATATCGACCCGATGACGCTCTCCCGCCTCTTCTTCGCCTGATGGGCGGCTTCTTCGGCGCGGTCTCCCGCCGCGATGTGGTGCTGGACGTGTTCTTCGGCACCGACTATCACAGCCACCTCGGCACCCGCAGCGCCGGCATGGCGATCTGGAACGACGACGGGCGCTGCGCCCGCGAGATCCACTCCATCGCCAACACCCCCTTCCGCACCCGATTTGAAAAGGATCTGCCCGATTTCGCCGGTAAAATCGGCATCGGCTGCATCAGCGACTCCGATCCCCAGCCGCTGCTGGTGCGCTCGCACCTCGGGCTTTACGCCATCACCACCGTCGGGCAGATCAACAACGCCGAAGAGCTGGCCGACAGCTATTTTGCCTCCAACGGGCGCCAGTTCATGGCCATGGGCTCCGGGCGCGTCAATGCGACCGAGCTTGTCGCCGCGCTCATCAACGAGGGCGAGGATCTGCCCGGCGGCATCCGCCGCGCGCAGGAGCTGATCGACGGCTCGATGACGATCCTGCTCATGACCGCCGACGGCAGCCTCATCGCCGCGCGCGACCGGCGCGGGCGGCTGCCGGTGCACATTGGGAAGGACGCCGACGGCTACTGCGTGGCCTTTGAGTCCTTCGCCTATCAGAAGCTCGGCTACCGCAACGAATACGAGCTCGGCCCGGCGGAGATCGTGCGCGTGAGCGCCGAGGGCTGCCAGACCCTCTCCCCGCCCGCGAAGGACATGAAGATCTGCGCCTTTCTGTGGACCTACTACGGCTACCCCAACTCCAACTACGAGGGCGTGAACGTGGAGATCATGCGCTGCCGCAACGGCGAGATCATGGCGCGCGACGAGATGGCCCGCGGCAAGCTGCCGAAGGTGGACTATGTGGCAGGCGTGCCGGATTCGGGCGTGCCCCACGCCATCGGCTATGCCAACCGCAGCGGCAAGACCTTCGCCCGCCCCTTTGTCAAGTACACCCCCACCTGGCCGCGCTCCTTCATGCCCTCCAACCAGGCCATGCGCGACCAGGTCGCAAAAATGAAGCAGATTCCGGTGCCGGAGCTCATCGAGGGCAAAAAGCTCCTGTTCGTGGACGACTCGATCGTGCGCGGCACGCAGCTGCAGAGCACCGTGGACTTTCTCTATGAATCCGGCGCGGCCGAGGTGCATATGCGCTCGGCCTGCCCGCCGATCATGTACGCCTGCAAATATCTGAACTTCTCCCGCAGCAACTCCGACATGGATCTGCTCGCCCGGCGCACCGTGCAGGAGCTGGAGGGCGACGAGGGACAGCGGCACCTCGACGAATATGCCGACGCCTCCACCGGGCGCGGCCAGTGCCTGCTGCACGCCATCTGTGAAAAGCTCGGCTTCGACTCGCTGGGCTATCAGTCGCTGGAGGGTCTGCTGGAGGCCATCGGCATCGACCGGGACAAGATCTGCACCTACTGCTGGAACGGAAAGGAATAAGCTATGGAACTGTCACATTCCGCGTCCTACGCCGCGGCCGGCGTCAACATCGAGGCCGGCTACGAGGGCGTGCGGCTGATGAAAAAGCACGTCGAGCGCACCTTCATCCCCGGTGTCGTGTCCGGGATCGGCGGCTTCGGCGGCCTGTTTCAGCCGGAGCTGCAGGGCATGAAGGAGCCGGTGCTGGTCTCCGGCACCGACGGCGTCGGCACCAAGCAGCGCATCGCGCAGCTGATGGGAAAGCACGATACCGTCGGCATCGACTGCGTGGCGATGTGCGTCAACGACATCGTCTGCTGCGGCGCAAGGCCGCTGTTCTTCCTCGATTATATCGCCATCGGCAAAAACGAGCCGGAAAAGGTGGCGACGCTGGTCTCCGGCGTGGCCGAGGGCTGCGTGCAGGCCGGCTGCGCGCTCATCGGCGGCGAGACCGCCGAGCACCCCGGCACGATGCAGCCCGGGGACTACGACCTCGCGGGCTTTGCCGTCGGCCTCGTGGACAGGGCCGACATTCTCGACCCCGGGCGCGTGCAGGCAGGCGACGTCCTGCTGGCGCTCCCCTCCTCCGGCATCCACTCCAACGGCTATTCGCTGGTGCGCAAGGTCTTCGACGTGGAGCACGCGGATCTCGGGCGCGTGATCCCCGAGCTGGGGCAGACGCTGGGCGAGGCGCTGCTGACGCCGACGCGCATCTACGTCAGGCCTGTGCTCGCCGCGATCAGGGCCGCCGAGGTTCACGGCGTCAGCCACATCACCGGCGGCGGCTTTTATGAGAATATCCCCCGCTCGCTGCCGGAAGGGCTCTGCGCCGTGATCGACAAGGCCGCCGTGCGCACCCCACCGATCTTCCCGCTCATTCAGCGCCTCGGTCAGATCCCGGAGCGCGATATGTTCAACACCTTCAACATGGGCGTCGGCATGAGCCTCTGCGTCAGCCCCGAAAGCGCCGACCGCGCGATCGAGGCGCTGCGCGCCGAGGGCGTGGACGCCTATGTGATCGGCGAGATCGCGGCCGGAGACGACAGGCTGCGCATCTGCTGAGAGCCGGAGGACAGACATGGAAAAAACGCGCATTGCCGTGCTGGTTTCCGGCGGCGGCACCAATCTGCAGGCGCTGATCGATGCGCAGCGCAGCGGCGCGCTGAAAAGCGGCGAGATCTGCGTCGTGCTTTCCGACCGGCCCGGCGCCTACGCGCTCGAGCGCGCGAAAATGGCAGGGATCGAGGCGCTGACGATCCCGCGCGGCGGCGGACAGGCGGACTTTGAGGAACAGCTCACGCAGGCGCTCACGGAGCGCGGCGCGGAGCTTATCATCCTCGCCGGCTTTCTGAGCATCCTCAGCGAAGACTTTACGCGCCGCTATCCCGAGCGCATCCTGAACGTCCACCCCTCGCTGATCCCCGCCTTCTGCGGCCGGGGCTATTACGGGCTCAAGGTGCACGAGGCGGCGCTTCGCCGCGGCGTCAAGTACACCGGCGCCACCGTTCATTTTGTCAACGAGATCCCCGACGGCGGCAGGATCCTCCTGCAAAAGCCCGTCCCCGTCCTGCCCGGCGATACGCCGGAAACACTGCAGCGGCGCGTGATGGAGATGGCCGAGTGGATCCTTCTCCCCGAGGCGGCCGAGCTGGTCTCCTCGCAGATCTTACAGGAAAAGGAGCAGCAAGCATGACTGACTTTCTCGCCTTTCTGCACAGCAATCCCTACCCCGGCCGCGGCATCGCCGTCGGGCGCAACCGCGTCTACTATTTCATCATGGGCCGCAGCGAAAACAGCCGCAACCGCATCTTCTCGCTGACGGACGACGGCATCCGCACCGAGGCCTTCGATCCCTCGCGCCTTGTCGATCCGAGCCTCATCATCTACCACCCGGTGCGCCGGATGGGCGAGGAGCTGATCGTCACCAACGGCGACCAGACCGACACGATCCGCGACATGGGCGACTTCCGCGCCGCGCTCGCCACGCGCGAATTCGAGCCGGACGAGCCGAACTTCACCCCCCGCATCTCCGCCCTGCTGCGCCCGGACGGCAGCTTTTCGCTCTCGATCCTCAAGCGCGTGGACGGACGCTGCCTGCGCTGCTGCTACGATTACGAGGGCTGCAGCGAGGGCAGGGGCTTCTTCCTGAGCACCTATCAGGGCGACGGCAGCCCGCTGCCGAGCTTCACCGGCGAGCCGCTCGAGATCACGATGCCGGAGCCGGAGGAGGTCTGGGCTGCGCTCAATGCCGACAACAAGGTTTCGCTCTACGCCAACATCGAGGGCGAGGTCAAGCTCTTCAACAAACATCTGGGAGACTGAAACATGAAAGAATTTGAACTCAAATACGGCTGCAACCCCAACCAGAAGCCCGCGCGCATCTTCATGAAGGACGGCGGCGAGCTGCCCGTCGCGGTGCTCAACGGCCGCCCCGGCTACATCAACTTCCTCGACGCGCTCAACTCCTGGCAGCTCGTGCGCGAGCTGAAGGAGGCCACCGGCCTGCCCGCCGCCGCGTCCTTCAAGCATGTCTCCCCCGCCGGAGCCGCCGTCGGCCTGCCGCTGAACGAGACCGAGCGGCGGATGTACTTTGTGCGTCCGGACGCCGAGCTCTCCCCCATCGCCTGCGCCTATATCCGCGCCCGCGGCGCCGACCGCCTGTGCTCCTACGGCGACTGGGCCGCGCTGAGCGAGGTCTGCGACGCCGCGACCGCCGACTACCTCAGGGACGAGGTCTCTGACGGCGTGATCGCCCCGGGCTATACGCCGGAGGCGCTGGACATTTTGAAAACAAAGAAAAAAGGCAAGTACAACGTCGTGCAGATCGACCCCGACTACGTCCCCGCCGCGCTCGAGCAGAAGGACGTGTTCGGCGTGAGCTTCGAGCAGGGGCATAACAACTTCAAAATCGATGAGAGCCTGCTGCAGAATATCGTGACGAAGAACCGGGAGCTGCCCGCCCAGGCGAAGATCGACATGGTCGTGGCGCTCATCACGCTCAAATACACCCAGTCCAACTCCGTCTGCTATGTGAAGAATGGTCAGGCCATCGGCGTCGGCGCCGGGCAGCAGAGCCGCATCCACTGCACGCGCCTGGCCGGGCAGAAGGCCGACAACTGGTACCTCAGACAGCACCCGAAGGTGCTGAATCTGCCCTTTGTCGAGGGCATCCGCCGCCCTGACCGCGACAACGCCATCGACATCTACACCTCCGACGAGTGGGAGGATCTGCTGCGCGAGGGCGAGTGGCAGCGCGTGTTCACCGTGCGCCCCGAGCCGCTGAGCGCCGAGGAAAAGCGGGCCTGGATCGCCACGCAGAGCGGCGTTACCTGCGGCTCCGACGCCTTCTTCCCCTTCGGAGACAACATCGAGCGCGCCCGCAAGTCCGGCGTGCAGTACGTCGCAGAGCCGGGCGGCTCGATCCGCGACGACCATGTGATCGCCACGGCCGACCGCTATGACATGGTGATGGCCTTTACCGGGATGCGCCTGTTCCACCATTGAGGAGGCGCGTGATGAAGGTCATGGTGATCGGAGGCGGCGGGCGCGAGCACGCCGTCATCCGCAAGCTGAAGGAAAACCCGGACATTACGGAGCTCTACGCCCTGCCCGGCAACGGCGGCATCGCCGGAGACGCCGTGTGCGTGCCGATCGGGGCCAAGGATATCGCCGGCATCGTCGCCTTTGCCGAGGCCAATGCCGTCGACTACGCCGTCGTCACGCCGGACGATCCGCTCGCCCTCGGCTGTGTGGACGCGCTGGAGGCCATCGGCGTGGAGTGCTTCGGCCCGCGCGCCGAGGCCGCCGTCATTGAGAGCAGCAAGGTATTTGCCAAGGAGCTGATGCAAAAATACGGCATTCCCACCGCGCGTTTTGCCTGCTTTGACGCGCTCGAGGCGGCGCTTTCCTATCTCGATACCGCTCCCCTGCCCGCGGTCGTCAAGGCCGACGGTCTCGCCCTCGGCAAGGGCGTCGTGATCGCGCAGACCCGCGAGGAGGCCCGGGAGGCCGTGACGGACATGATGAAAAACGGGCGCTTCGGCAAAAGCGGCGAGCGCGTCGTGATCGAGGAATACCTCGAAGGGCCGGAGGTCTCGGTGCTCGCCTTTACCGACGGCGAGACGATCCGCCCGATGGTCTCGTCCATGGATCACAAGCGCGCCCTCGACGGCGACCGCGGCCCCAACACCGGCGGCATGGGCACCGTCGCGCCGAATCCCTATTACACGCCGGAGATCGCCGCGCGCTGCATGGAGGAGATCTTCCTGCCCACGGTGCGCGCGATGAACGCCGAGGGGCGTCCCTTCCGGGGCTGCCTGTATTTCGGGCTGATGCTGACCAGGGACGGCCCGAAGGTGATCGAGTACAACTGCCGTTTCGGCGACCCGGAGACGCAGGTCGTGCTGCCGCTCCTGGAATCGGATCTGTTTACGGTCATGCGCGCGGTGAGCGAAGGGCGGCTGAAGGATACGCAAGTCCGCTTCAGCGACAGGGCCGCCTGCTGCGTAGTGCTGGCCTCCGAGGGCTACCCCGGCGCCTACGACAAGGGGCTGCCGCTGGAAATTGATCCCGCCGTCGCCCCGCAGGTCTATGTGGCGGGCGCGGCCATCAAAGAAGGGCAGCTCGTCACCGCGGGCGGGCGCGTCGCCGGCTGCACCGCCGTGCGGGACACGCTGCCGGAGGCGATCGACGCGGCCTACGCGCTGACGAAGGGCGTGCATTTTGCCAACGCCTTCTGCCGCCGTGATATCGGCCGCCGCGCCCTGCAGGCGCTCGGGGAGGAATGACATGGTTTACAGAGTATTTGTGGAAAAAAAGCCGGGCCTCGATCACGAGGCCCAGAGCCTTTGCAAGGACGCCCGCTCCCTGCTCGGCATCGCCGGGCTTGAGCGGGTGCGCCTGTTTAACCGCTATGACGCGGAGCATATCTCGCCGGAGCTCTTTGAGTCCGCGATCCGCTGCGTGTTTTCCGAGCCGCAGGTGGATATCGCCTCCGACGTGATCGACACCGGCGACGCCGCGGTTTTTGCCGTGGAGTATCTGCCGGGACAGTTTGACCAGCGGGCCGACTCCGCCGCCCAGTGCATCCAGATCCTCTCGCAGGGCGAGCGGCCGCTCATCCGCTCGGCGAAGGTCTACGCGCTTTACGGCGCGCTTTCCGAGGCCGAGATCGCGCAGATCAAGGCCTACGTCATGAACCCGGTGGACTCGCGCGAGGCCTCTCTCTCCAAGCCCGAGACGCTGCGGATGGACTTTGCCCTGCCCACTGAGGTGCAGACGCTCACGGGCTTCCGGGACATGGATCAGGAGGCGCTCGAGGCCTTCTGCCGCGACTACGGCCTCGCGATGGACACGGACGATCTGCGCTTTTGCCGCGACTATTTCCGCTCCGAGCGGCGCGACCCGACCATCACCGAGATCCGGGTGCTGGACACCTACTGGTCGGATCACTGCCGCCACACGACCTTCCACACCGTCATTGACGAGGTGCGCTTTGAGGACGAGACCCTGCAGAGGGCCTATGCCGACTACCTCGCCGCGCGCGAGGCGCTCGGCCGGACAAAGCCCGTGTGCCTGATGGACCTCGGCACCATTGCAGCCAAAGTCCTGAGCCGCGCCGGAAAGCTCGACAGGCTCGACGAGAGCGAGGAGATCAACGCCTGCACCGTGAAGATCGACGTGACCGCCGACGGTGTGACCGAGCCCTGGCTGCTGCTGTTCAAAAACGAGACCCACAACCACCCGACCGAGATCGAGCCCTTCGGCGGCGCCGCCACCTGCATCGGCGGCGCGATCCGCGATCCGCTGTCCGGTCGGGCCTATGTCTACGGTGCGATGCGCCTGACGGGCGCCGCCGATCCGCGCCGCCCCGTCAGCGAGACGATCCCGGGCAAGCTCCCGCAGCGAAAGCTCGTTGCCACCGCGGCGGCGGGCTACTCCTCCTACGGCAACCAGATCGGCCTTGCCACCGGCATCGTCGATGAGCTCTATCACCCGGGCTACGCCGCCAAGCACATGGAGATCGGTGCGGTGATCGCCGCCGCGCCGGCGGAAAACGTGCGCCGCGAGCGACCTGCTCCGGGCGACGCGGTGATCCTTCTCGGCGGCAGCACCGGGCGCGACGGCATCGGCGGCGCCACCGGCTCCTCCAAGGCGCACAACCTCCACTCGGTGGAGACCTGCGGGGCCGAGGTGCAGAAGGGCAACGCCCCCGAGGAGCGCAAGCTCCAGCGCCTGTTCCGCAGCCGGGAGGCCTGCCGCATGATCAAGCGCTGCAACGACTTCGGCGCGGGCGGCGTGTCCGTCGCGATCGGAGAGCTGGCCGAGGGGCTGCGCATCGACCTCAACGCCGTGCCGAAGAAATACGAGGGCCTCGACGGCACCGAGCTTGCCATCAGCGAGAGCCAGGAGCGCATGGCCGTGGTCGTGGCTCCCGAAGACCGGGACGCCTTCCTCGCCCTGGCCGCGCAGGAAAACCTGCAGGCCTGCCAGGTCGCCGAGGTACAGGCCGAGCCGCGCCTTGTCATGAACTGGAACGGGAAAACCATCGTCGATCTCAGCCGCGCCTTCCTCGACACCAACGGCGCCGAAAAGCACATCCGCGCCCACGCCGCGGCGGCGCAGCCCTATGAGAAAAACATTTCCGGCGGCTTTGCCGAAAATCTGCGCGCGATGGCGGCGGATCTGAGCTGCTGCTCAAAGCGCGGCCTGAGCGAGCGCTTCGACTCCACCATCGGCGCGGGCAGCGTGCTGATGCCCTTCGGCGGCAAGTACCAGCTCACGCCCGTGCAGGCGATGGTGCAGAAGATCGCCGTCGAGCGCAAGAACACCGAGGACTGCTCGCTGATGGCCTGGGGCTACAACCCCTTCATCACCGAGCGCGATCCCTACGCCGGGGCCTATCTCGCGGTGGTGGAATCGGTCTGCAAGCTCGTTGCCGCCGGCGCTGAATGTAAGGACGTCTATCTCAGCTTTCAGGAATATTTCGAACGTCTCGGGCGCGATCCCAAACGCTGGGGCAAGCCCCTGGCTGCGCTCCTCGGCGCTTTTGAGGCGCAGATGGGCCTCGGCGTCGCCGCGATCGGCGGCAAGGACTCGATGAGCGGCTCCTTTGAGACGCTCGACGTGCCGCCGACGCTCGTCTCCTTCGCCGTGACCACCGCGAAGACTTCCGATATCGTCTCGCCCGAGGCCAAGGCCGCCGGACACCGGCTGATCCGTCTCGCCCCGGAGAAGGACGCGCAGGGTCTGCCCGCGGCAGATTCTCTGCTGCGGCTCTTCGAGCGCGTCACGGCGCTGATGCGCGCGGGCAAGGTTTTTGCCTGCTATACGCCCGGCCCGGGCGGCGCGGCGGAGGCCGCCATGAAGATGGCCTTCGGCAACGGCCTCGGCTTCCGCTTCTCCGAAAACATCCCGCTCGAGCGCCTCTTTGGCTACGACTACGGCGCTTTCCTGCTGGAGACGGAGGACGATGTGGAGGGCGAGGAGCTCGGCCGCTTCACCGACGACGGCGCCTTCACCCGCGGCGTGGAGCGCGTCGAGGCAAGCGTCCTGCTCGCAGACTACGAGGGGACGCTGGAGGACGTCTACCCCTGCAATATCCCGACGCCAGAGCTGCCGCTTGAGCGCTTTTCCTACCGCGCCGACAGCCGCCCCGCGCCCGCCGTCCGCTGCGCGCGGCCGCGGGTGCTGATTCCGGCCTTCCCCGGCACCAACTGCGAATACGACAGCGCGCGGGCCGTGCGCGAGGCCGGCGCCGAGCCGGAGATCTTCGTCGTCCGGAACCTCTCTTCCGAGGATATCGCCCGCAGCGTGGAGCGCTTTGCCGAAAAGCTGCAGAGCGCGCAGATGATCTTCATCCCCGGCGGCTTCTCCGGCGGCGACGAGCCGGACGGCTCGGGCAAGTTCATCACCGCCTTCTTCCGCGCCGCGGCGATCAAAGAGGGCGTGACGGAGCTGCTGGAGCGGCGCGACGGCCTCATCTGCGGCATCTGCAACGGCTTCCAGGCGCTCATCAAGCTCGGCCTCGTGCCCTACGGGCGGATCATCGACACCGACGAGCACTGCCCGACCCTGTCCTTTAATTCCATCGGCCGTCATCAGAGCCGCATCGTGCGCACGCGCATCGCCTCCAACAAGTCCCCCTGGCTCGCGCTGACCGAGGTCGGCGAGATCTACAGCGTGCCCATCTCCCACGGCGAGGGACGCTTCCTCGCGGAGGAGGAGACCGTGCGCGCCCTGGCCGCCAACGGACAGATCGCCACGCAGTACGTCGATTTAAACGGCGAGGTGAGCGCGGACGTGCACTTTAACCCCAACGGCTCGCTCTACGCCATCGAGGGCATCACCTCCCCCGACGGGCGCGTGTTCGGCAAGATGGGCCATGCCGAGCGCATCGGCTCAAACCTCTACCGCAACGTGCCGGGCAAGTACGATCTGCGGATGTTCGAGGCCGCGGTGCGCTACTTCAAATAACATGGACTTTACCGCGATCTGTGACAGCCTCGCCGGGCAGTTTCCCGCATGGAGCGAGCGCATCCGGCTGCTGGAGTTTGCCGAATCCGCCGCCGCGAGGCCCGCGGACAACGACGGGCGGCGCATCCTCTATAACGAGCGCCTGCTGCGCTATGTGCCGGAGGACGAGTGCCGCTACTATATCGCCCGGGAGCTGCTGCATCTGCAGCTCAATCACTTCGCCCGCCGGGAAGACCGCGAGGCGCGGCCCTGGCAGAAGGCCTGCGACGCCGTGGCCAACGCCATGCTGCGCGACGAGGGCTTTGCGCTGCCGATGAACGCGCCGCTGCCGCCGGAGGACAGCCCCGTGAGCGCCGAGGCGCTGTACGAGGTCTATCTGAAGGAGGAGCAGGAGCGCGAGGGGGACGAGGACGCGGACGCAGAGCTCATCCCCGAGCCGCGCCCCGATCCGAAGAACAAGCAGGCCGGAAAGGACTCGAACGCGCAGGAGCGCGCGATCGACGATCCGGGCCTCGCCGCGATCGTCCGGGGGCTGGCGGAGATGCTCGAGCCGAGCAATCAGCTCGATTTCGACTGGTTCCCCGGCAGCACGATCCGCGACGGGATGCTGCGGCACGAGTTTCGCGCCTACCCGGTGGCGCACGCCGAGATCCTGCTCGACACCAGCGCCTCGGTGGACGCGGAGCTGCTGCGCGCCTTCGTGCGCGGCGTCAAGGGGCTGCTGCAGCAGGACGCGGTGATCCGCGTCGGCTGCTTTGACACGAAATTCTACGGCTTCCAGGAGATCCGTAACGAGGACGACATCCGGAAGCTGGAGCTGCGCGGCGCAGGCGGCACCGATTTCCACGCCGCGGTCAGCGCCTTCACCGGCGATGCGGAAAACCGCATCATCTTTACCGACGGCTTTGCCGAGATGCCCGAGCAGCGCTGTGACGCGATCTGGGTGGTCTACGGCAGCACGACGATCCACCCGCCCGGCGGGCGCGTCATCTACAGCCGCCCGACACAGGAGAAGGAAAAGCATGAAATCGATTTTCTTATCACGTGAGCAGGTCTTCACAAAGCCCCTGCCGATGTTCCGGAGTATCGGCCCCGCCGCCCCGGCGACCGATCTGGCGCTGATGACCGCGCCGGACGACGGCTTTCTCTTTGACAGCGGCGGCGGGATCAACTACTATCTCTCCGACGGCTGCGTCGACCGCTTCGGGCGGGACGAGAGCTGCGCGGCGTGCGCGCTGCGCCCGGCGCTGCTGCTCGACGAGGGCGAGGAGCGCCTGCTGCGGCGCGTCAGGCACGACGGCGCGCTGACGGTGGCGGAATACGGGGTCTATCCCTGCGCCGTTCTCGACCGGAGCCTGCGGGACATGGCCCGGCGCGACTATGAGCGCGGCGCGCTCCATGAGACCGGGCGGCGGCTCTCGCTCGGCGGGAAGGAGCTGCCGGTCTATGCGGTGGGCGCGCGGCGCGTCGTTTGCGTGAGACTCGAAAGCGGCGGCGTGAGCGGCTTTGCGCAGCTCTCGGACGGGAGCATCGCCGCCGAGGGCGAGGAGGTTTTCCTCGAGCTCAGACCGCTGCGCTGGCTCTACGACGAGGGGCGCGGGCTGCTGATAAGCGCGCAGGCGCTGCTCGGCGGTCTTTCCCGCGCCGAGGCGGAGACCTACCTGCAGACGGACTTTCTGCGCGATATCCGCGAGGACGAGGAGGAGGCGCTGCCGGAAAACGCTCCCTACCGCGTGGAGACGCACGACGAGCTGAGCCTCATCCGCGCCTATGTGGACGCGGATATCCCGGTGTTCCTGCACGGGCTTTCCGGCGACGGCAAGAGCGACCGCGTACGGCAGATCGATCCCGAGGTGCTGGACATTGAGCTCGTCAACGAAAACCCCGAGACGATCAATGGCCGCGCCATCTACAACGAGGCCAAAGACGAGATCGTGGACGTCAAGCCCGTGTGGCTCGTCAAGCTCGAGCGCATCTGCGCCGACGGAAAGCCCCACATCCTCTTTTTTGACGAGCTCACGAACGCCACCAAGCAGACCCAGTCCGTCATTTTCAAAATCGTGCTTGAACGCTTTGTCAACAACCGCTGGCCGCTGCCGGAAAACGCCCGCATCGTCGCCGCCGGCAACGACCGCAGCGAATCGAGCGCCGCGCACGACCTCGCCGAGCCGCTCTTCGGTCGCTTTGCGCATATCTATATCCGCACGACGGTGGAAAACTGGATGCCCTGGGCGCTGCGCAGCCACATCAACCCCTATGTGCTCGAGTTCCTCGCCAACAACGACCTCTACCTGCGCACGCCCTATACCGGCACCGAGGGTCACGCCGACCCGCGCCGCTGGGAGATGGTCTCCAGGGCGCTCGACAGCTCCGGCAACGACTTTTCGCTGCTCGCGCCGATCGTCGGACGCGACACGGCGGAGGCCTTCATCCGCTTTTTCAAGGCACAGCAGCAGATCAGCGCCCTCGCGGACTTCAGCGACGAGGAGCTGGAGCGCTTCGGCGTGGCGCGGCGCTATCAGCTGGCGCAGCAGTGCCTGGCCTGGGCCGCCGGACGGCCGAAGGAGGCCCGCGCGCTGGTCGAGCGGCTGGGGCCGGAGTATCTGGCGTGGTTTGACTATGTTCTGCGCCGCAGAGGAGCACGGCCATGAAGCGGCTTTTTGCGCTGACGCTGGCGCTGGCGCTGCTGCTCACGGGCTGCGCGCTCTCTCCCGCGCCCGAGGCGACGCCGGAGCCGAGCCCCGTACCCACAAGCGCGCCGACGCCCCCGCCAACCGCTGCGCCCACCCCGGAGCCCACCGCCGTCCCCACGCCGGAGCCGACGCCCTGCCCGCATGAAGTCTGGGAAAACGGCGTCTGCAGCGCGTGCGGGGAAGTCTGCGCGCACCCGGCGCACGACGCGGAAACGCGGCTCTGCACCCGCTGCGGCGAGCTGGTGCCGCACAGCTACCGGGAGCTTGTCTGCACCCGTTGCGGCGAACAGGCGCAGTTTGCCGACGAGCTGATCCCCCGCCGGCTCTTCCGCCCTTGCGAGCAGCAGGGCACGGTGGAAGTGCTGACTTACTCCGTTCCCTATACCGCCGGGGAGGACGACTTCGTCTATGAAAAGCAGATGACGGTCTATCTCCCCTACGGCTACGACCCGGCGGAGCAGTACGACGTGCTGGTGCTGCTGCACGGGCAGTACGGCTCGGAATACTACTGGCTCTCGCGGGGGCAGGACTACGGCGGCGGCTATGTGTTCACGGTGAATCTCCTCGACAACATGATCGAAGAGGGCCTGTGCCGCAAAATGATCGTGGCCGCGCCGACCTTCTACCGCATCCCCGCCCTGCCGGACAATCCCTCCCCGGGCGAGGACATCGTTATTGAGGGCGAGACGGAGACCGTGGAGATCGTCGGCGAGGACGAGGAATGGACCTACGACTTCGGCTATGACTGGGATCTGCCGCGCTTTACCGAGGAGCTCAAAACCGGTATTCTGCCGGCGCTGGCCGACAACTACGCCACCTACGCCGCGGACGGCTCGCCGGAGGCGCTGGCGGAGGCGCGCGGGCACTTTGCCTACGCGGGCCTTTCGATGGGCTCGATGTTCGCCTACGCCTCGGTGATGCCGCACTGTCTGGAGTATTTCGCGTCCTTCGGCTGCTTTGCCGGGAGCGACGGGAATATGCCCTGGCTTGCCGCAAAGCTGGACGGACAGGACCTGCCGATCGAGGTATTTTACAACAGCATCGGCACCTTCGACCGCTTTTATGAGCGGCACACGGAGCAGTACCGGGAGCTGACGGAGCTGTCCGAATCGCTGACAGACGGCAAAAATGCCGTGATGACCGAATTCAAGGGCATCGGCCACAGCTACGACTCCTGGGCGCTCGGGCTGTATAACTTCCTGCCGCTGCTGTTCCCACTTCCGTAACTATTCAGTCCCCGGAAGGGACTGAATAGTTAGTGGGGCTGCACCCCGCTGCGCGCACTCGCTTGCTGGGGACGCTCGCACACTTGCGGGGCGAGAAGTGTTTTTTTCGAGGTACACGCCCCCGAAAAAAACGGATGTTAATTGTTTTTCGCCTTGCGAGGCGAATAATCAGAGGGGAGAACCCCTCTGAACTCTCCCGGATAAAGCAAGGCTGAATAGTTCCGCAAATCTATAAATATGCAAACACCGGGCTGTGACTTTCGTCACAGCCCGGCGTTTCTTCTAAAAACTAAACACTAAACACTAAAAACTCATTTCCCCGCCATGGCCTTGTACTGGGCGTAGCGGCGCATCGTGAATTCCTCGGCTTCCTTGAAGAGCTCCTCCGCGCGCTCGGGGAAGGTGCGGGTCAGGGACGAGAAGCGAACCTCACCCATCATGAACTCGCGCAGCTTGCCGTTGGGCTCCTTCGAGTCGAGGACGAAGGGGTTCTTGCCCTCGTCGAGGTTCTCGGGGATGTAGCGGAAGAGGGGCCAGTAGCCGCAGTCGACCGCCATCTTCTCCTCCTCCATCGCCTTGCCCATGCCGTTGACGAGGCCGTGGTTGATGCAGGGCGCATAAGCGATGATGAGCGACGGGCCCTTGTGCTTCTCGGCCTCCTTGAGCGCGGTGATGAGCTGGGCGGGATTGGCACCCATGGCGACCTTGGCGACATAGACGTTGTCATAGACCATCGCGATGCGGCCCAGATCCTTCTTCGCCGTGGCCTTGCCGGCGTTGGCAAACTGCGCCACCGCGCCGATGGAGGTGGCCTTCGAGGCCTGTCCGCCGGTGTTGGAGTAGACCTCGGTATCAACGACAAGGATGTTGACGTCGATGCCGGAGGCGAGGACGTGGTCGAGACCGCCGTAGCCGATGTCGTAGGCCCAGCCGTCGCCGCCGTACATCCACATGGTCTTTTTCACCAGCGTGTCGGTGCGGTCTTTGAGCCACTGCACGTCGGCGCTGCCGTCCGCCGTTGCGGCGAGAGCTTCCTTCAGCGCTTCGGAGACGGCGCGGGTCTCGCTGGGTTCGTCGCCCTTCTCGAGCCACGCGGAGAGCGCGGCCTTCAACGCGGCGTCCTCGGTCGCGAGCGCGGCCTCGGCGTGGGTCTTGGCCTGGCGGCGCATCTGGTCGACCGAGAGGCACATGCCGAGGGCATACTCGGCGTTATTCTCAAAGAGGGAGTTTGACGGCGCGGGGCCGTAGCCCTTGGCGGTTTTGGCATAGGGGAAGGTCGGCGTCGAGGAGCCGACGACGTAGGTGCAGCCGGTGGCGTCGGCAATGTACATCCGCTCGCCGAAGAGCTGGGTCATCAGCTTCATGTAGGGCGCCTCGCCGCAGCCGGCGCAGGAGCCGTTGAACTCGTACAGCGGGCGCTGATACTGGCTGCCCTTGACGCTGAACTTGTCCATCGGGTTTTCCTTTACGGGCAGCTTCACCAGATAGTCCCAATTGGGCTGCTCGTGCATCTGGCTCTCCAGCGGCTCCATCACAAGGGCCTTGTTCTTCGCCGGGCAGACGTTGGCGCAGCTGGAGCAGCCCTGGCAGTCGATCGGGTCGACCTGGATGCGGTAGGTATAGGCCTCAAAGCCCTTGCCGAGCGCCTTCTTCGTCACCATGCCCTCGGGCGCGGCGGCCTTCTCCGCCTCGGTGACGAGGAAGGGGCGGATGCAGGCGTGCGGGCACACGAGTGAGCACATATTGCAGCCGATGCAGTTTTCGGGCAGCCACTTCGGCACATTCGTCGCGATGCCGCGGCGCTCGTATTTCGAGGTCTCCACCGGGCTCACGCCGTCGGCGTAGGGCAGGAATTTGGAGACCGGGATGCGGTCGCCCATCTGGTTGTTGACGGGGATCTGGATATCGCGGATATAGGGCGGCAGCGACGGGTCGACGACCGGCTCCTCGTCCTTGAGTGACGCCCAGGCGGCGGGCACGTCGATCTTCACGACGTGGTTCAGGCCCGCATCCACCGCGGCGCAGTTCATGCTGACGATCTTCTCGCCCTTCTTCGAATAGGTCTTGACGATGGCCTGCTTCATGTAGTCCACCGCCTCGTCGATGGGCAGCACGCCCGAGAGCTTGAAGAAGGCGGCCTGCAGGACGGTGTTCGTGCGGTTGCCGAGGCCGATCTTCTGGGCGATATCGGTGGCGTCGATGGTGTAGAAGTTCAGCCTGCGCTCGGCGATGATGCGCTTGGCGCGGTTCGGCAGATGCTCCTCGAGCCCCGCCATATCCCAGTCGCAGTTGAGCAGGAAGGTGCCGCCGGGCTTGATCTCAGACACAATGTCGAAGCTCTTCATGTAGCTCTGCTTGTGGCAGGCCACGAAATCGGCCATTGTGACATAGTAGGTGGAGCGGATCGGCTCATGCCCGAAGCGCAGGTGGCTCTTCGTGACGCCGCCGGACTTCTTGGAGTCGTACTCGAAATAGGCCTGGGCATACTGGTCGGTGTTGTCGCCGATGATCTTGATGGAGTTTTTGTTCGCGCCGACCGTGCCGTCGGAGCCGAGACCCCAGAACTTGCAGGAGATGATGGACTTGCCGGAGGTGACGATGTTCTCGCCGACGGGCAGCGAGGTGTGGGTCACGTCGTCCTCAATGCCGACGGTGAAGTGGTTTTTCTTCTCGCCCGCCATGTTGTCGAACACGGCCTTGATGTGGGCGGGGATGGTGTCCTTGGACGACAGGCCGTAGCGCCCGCCGAGGATGAGCGCCGAGGCAAAGGCGCTCTCGCGCAGCGCGGTGCAGACATCCTCAAAGAGAGGCTCGCCCGCGGCGCCCGGCTCCTTGGTGCGGTCGAGCACGGTGATGGCCTTCACGGTCTCCGGCAGGGCGGCGGCGAGGTGACGGGCGGAGAAGGGACGGTAGAGGTGCACCTGCACCATGCCGACCTTTTCGCCGCGGGCGCAGAGATAGTCGACGACCTCCATCATCGTCTCGCAGACGGAGCCCATCGCGATCACGACACGCTCGGCGTCCGGTGCGCCGTAGTAGTTGAAGAGCTTGTAGTCGCGCCCGGTGAGGGCGTTGATGGCGTCCATCTTCTGCTGCACAATGTCGGGCAGGGCGGCGTAGGCGGTGTTGCAGGCCTCACGGGACTGGAAGAAGGTATCGGGGTTCTGCAGCGTGGAGCGGATGGTCGGATGCTCGGAGTTGAGAGCGTGATCCTTGTGGTATTTCACCATATCCCAGTCGACGAGCTTGGCGAGATCGGCGTAGTCGAGCACGTCGATCTTCTGCAGCTCATGGCTGGTGCGGAAGCCGTCGAAGAAGTGCATGAAGGGGATCGAGCCCTTGATGGCGCTCAGATGCGCCACCGCGCCGAGATCCATGCACTCCTGCACGCTCGCGCTTGCCAGCTGCGCGAAGCCGGTCTGGCGGCAGGCCATCGCGTCGGAGTGGTCGCCGAAAATGGAAATGGAATGGGTGCCGACGGTGCGCGCCGCGACGTGCATCACGCCGGGCAGCATGGAGCCCGCGATGCGGTACATCGGCGGGATCATCAGCATCAGGCCCTGAGAGGCGGTGTAGGTCGTGGCGAGGGAGCCGGTCTCGAGCGCGCCGTGCATCGCGCCGCAGGCGCCGGCCTCGCTCTCCATCTCCACCAGCTGCACCGGCTGGCCGAAGAGGTTTTTCTTTCCGTGCGCGGCCCAGTTGTCCACGTGGTCCGCCATCGGGCTGGAGGGCGTGATCGGATAGATCGACGCGACCTCGGTAAAGGCATAGCTTGCGTATGCGGCGGCCTCATTGCCGTCCATCGTCTTTTTTGTCAGCATGGGACACCTCCAATAGTATACAAAAGAATTGCGGGTTTTGCCATATGTCATTATACACTTTGACGGGGCGTATTGCAACGGGAAAAGAAAAATGAGGAGCGATGGGTCGCTCCTCATTTTTCCGAATTCCGAATTCCAAATTTCGAATTATCTATCCGATTCTCTGAAAATCCCTGGTTTCCTGCGTTTGGCGCAGGTCTGCTGCCATAAAACTATCCGTTTTCCCTTGTTTTTGCCCCTAAAAACCAGAACGAGGGCAATGCCTTTATTATATTCAGGCCTCGCCGCTTGAGAGCGAAATACATCTCTTGCACAAACCTGACAGTTGATGCAAGGGGTATTTCGTTATCGATAATAAGCATTGACTCTCTGGCTGTTATCGTGTACAATACAAATACTATTACTTGGATAGGAGCACGGAACAATGATCAGAAACGCTGTCATCGGCTAACTGAATAGAGGCGCATAATAAGGAGAGGGGGCATACCCCCTTTGGTTTGGTGCGCCATTTTGGGTAACTTCTGATAGTGGGGACCGCAGGATGCAGCCACGACGGGAGCTGCTTCTCTGCGGTATTTTTATGCCTATTATTTGCGAAACAAGCACTTGCCGGGTCACTGCCGATGATAGTAAAAAGATCAGATCTGGAAGTTATAATCAATAACAAAGGAGATTCATATGAATAACGAAATGAAAAATGTCCGACTCGTCAAGGTCGATACGAAGAACTTTGACGCCCTGATTGACCTGGAAGTAAATGAGGAACAGAAAAACTATGTCGCAAGAAATATTTACAGCCTGGCAGAGGCCTATGCCACAAAATCGGAAGGGAGGTTCGCGCTGCCTCTCGGGATCTATGACGGAGAGACCCCGGTCGGTTTTCTGATGATCGGTTATGACTACCCGGATTTCTGCGACGGAGAAGCCCCGGAGTATCAGAAAAACAGTTACCTGATCTGGCGCTTCATGATCGACAAAAACTATCAGAGAAAAGGCTACGGCAGAGCAGCAATGCAGCAGGCGCTGGAACTCGTGCGGTCTTTCCCGTGCGGGGAATCAAAATACTGTTGGATCTCCTATGAGCCGGAAAATGAAGCCGCGAGAAAGCTGTATGCGTCCTTCGGCTTTGTGGAAGACCCGGAACATTATGTAGAAGGCGAAGAAATGCCCGCGGTAATGAAGCTGTAAAACGAACATCAAAAGGAGAATATGATTATGGATAAAAAGGTAATGCTGGAAAACCTTGTCCGCGAAGCCCATGAAAAGGGGCTCTTCAACGGCGCCTGGCTCTACGCGGAGCACGGCGAGATCTTTTCCAAGGGGGCTGTCGGCTTCCGGGACGCGGAGGATAGGCTTCCCATGCAAGAGGACAGCATCTTCGACCTGGCCTCGGTCAGCAAGCAGTTCACCGCCGCGGCGATCATGCTGCTGGTCCGAAAGGGCCTTGTGGGACTGGAGGACGAGATCACGAAGTATTTTCCCGGGCTCCCGTACCCGGGCGTCACGGTCCGGCAGCTGCTGACCCACACCGGCGGCGTGCCCGATTATTTTGACGACATCAACTGGCTGATCGGGATCTGGGAAAAAGAGGGCAGGATCCCTGACAACAACGACGTGCTCCGCTTCCTGTGCGAAGGCGAAGCTGAGCCCTACTTTGCCCCCGGGGACGG
>ODAJ012190156.1_pt1 | contig 55619 bp, 46 predicted proteins | sample 1539241 | NCBI WGS metagenome assembly ODAJ01 (sample SAMN02144231, study PRJEB22623) | gut metagenome | biome: sheep rumen | host: Ovis aries | place: New Zealand | reverse complement strand
CGAGGCCCTGGGTGACGTTCGTGTGCTGACGCCGCATTCCTGCCGGCATACCTACGTGTCGCAGATGCAAGCATTAGGCGTTGACCTGGCAACGATCCAAAGCATGGTGGGGCACGCTGATCTGGACATGACGCAGCATTATCTGCATGTGCAGAGTCCGATCAAACAAAAAGCCGTAGAGACATTCAATGCGGCTTTTTGCGGAAATGATCCGCATTCCAGTCAAATTCCAGTCAGTCCAAAATAAGCAGAACTTATAAGCAAGAAAAATCCCCGATTTCTTGCGAAATCGAGGATTTTTGGTCCGAGTGGGGCGATTTGAACGCCCGGCCTCTTGAACCCCATTCAAGCGCGCTACCAACTGCGCTACACCCGGATAACTCGAAAGCGGCTTTTTAAGCCCCTCCCGTATAAGAAAGCGTGGCCCTTGGCCTCGCCGCCCGATTATATTAGCACAAGCGGACGGCAAGGTCAAGGATTTTTTTCTCTGTTTGGAAAGTTTTTTTGTCCGAAACGCGCCGCGGCGGGGGAGTGAGGCGTTACAGACCGAGCTGCTTGCTCACGTTCTGCACAAAGTCCTGGACATTCGTGACGATGCCGCGGGCGGTGAGGCTGCCGCGGTCGCTGAGCTTGTTGGTGGCAAACTCCGCCACGTCGACGCAGTAGAAATAGATCTGGCGCACGGTGCCGTCGGGCATCACGCGGAAGGAGGGCGTCATGTTGCCGGTGGCGATGGAGTGCAGCATGGTGGCCATGCAGATGACGGTGGTCGCGCCGCGGATCTGGTCGCGCATCACGTTCTGCGCCTCATAGACGTTGGGAATGACTTCGGGCAGGGGGCCGTCGTCGCGGATGGAGCCGCAGAGCACGAAGGGAACCTGATTGCGCACGCAGGCGGCGATGATGCCGTCACTGAGCTTCTCACCCTCGAGGAAGGCGGGGATACTGCCGTAACTGCGGACGCAGTTGATGGTATCGAGGTGGTTGTGATGGCCGAGGGGACGCTGCTCCAGCGTTTCGATGTCCTGGCCGAGGGTGCTGCCGAGCCAGGCGGCCTCCAGATCGTGTGTAGCCATGGCGTTGCCGGCCATGAGCGCGTGGACGTAGCCTGCGTCGACCATTTTGGCGAAGGCGGCGCGGGTGGCCTTGTCGAAGGTCAGTGCAGGGCCCGCGACCCAGACGATCTTGCCGTGGTCGCGCTCGTGCCGCAGCAGCTCGCCGAGCTCGCGGTAATCGCGGGAGAAGCCGGTCTCGCGGGAGCGGACGCCGCGGAAAGCGAAGAGCTCCTTCTTGCTCTCCTCCTCGCGGAAACCGTCGGTATTGAGGTAAATGCCCTTGCTGCCGTCCTCAGTGCGGCCAACGACGACCAGGTCGCCCTTGCGCAGGCGGCGGGGCTCGACGATCTGCATCACGCCGTTATCATACACGGCAACGCAGTCCATGCGGCTCTCCTTTGCCATCAGCCATGTGCCGTTGATTTTGAAGTATTCGGGGAAAATGCTCATGCCGTGGAAGCCGACGGGCGCGACACCGTCGCGCGGCGCCTCCACGAGAACGGCGTCCGGCGCGGAGAGGAAGGGCTCGCGGTCAAAGTCGGGCTCTCTGTATTTTCTCAGTTCAAAGCTCATGGTGATACCTCCGGGAAAAGCATTCTGTTGATGGTAATAATTGTACCACGCATCCTGGAAATCACAAGTAAATACACGCGAAAATGATGGTATAAAAAAGGCGGCAGGGAAGGAGAGAGGCGAAATGAATGCTGCGGACTGCCCCTCGGACGGCAGACCCCGGCTCGCCGTACCAAAGGCAGGACGCGCCGGGGCAATTGTCTTTCACTCCGTGAAGTGGATGTGGTTATTGATATGATCCTGGCAGAAGCAGTGATACCCGGCGCAGCGCGAGCAATAGCGGAACTCCAGCTCGGGGTTCGTCGCATCGGTGCGGCCGCAGACGGCGCATTTGTGCTTGTAGAGCTGGTCGCGCTGCTCGCGGCGGAGCCTCGCCGCCTCCCTGCGGAAGTTGATGGTGCTCTGACTAGCGGGGCGGGGACGGCTGCGCCAGAGCTCGCCGCCGAAGAAAACAAAGAAATTGATCACCGCGACGAGCGGAAGGAGGTTGAGCGGGAAGCTCGACCAGCCGCTGAGCACCACGAACGCGAAGTACGCAGCGTCTATCCAGGCGAGCCACTTGATCTTGACAGGGATGATCATGAACAGCAGCACCTGCATATCGGGGAACAGCACAGCGAAGGCGAAAAACATGGACATATATAAGTAGTAGCCCGAGATGTTGACGCTGTAGCCGGTGACGAAAAACACGATGAAGCCGAAGAGCACCGTGACGGCCCAGCCGATCAGGATGTAGAGTGTGAACTGACCCGTACCCCAGTATTTCTCCAGGCTCGAGCCCATCCAATAGTAAAAATAGAACGACAGCAGCGCGAAAAGCGGGCTGAAGCTGATGGGGTAGAACATGAAGCTCACGAGCCGCCAGATCTGACCGTGCAGGATTCCGGCGGCGTCAAAGGAGATATAGCTGAGCAGCGTATTATTCCGCAGCAGCACCCCGGCCACCCAGAACAGTACGTTGCCGATCACGATGTAAAGGATCAGGTTCGGAACGCCGAAACGGGGATGCTTATAACAAAAGCGCTCGATCGCGTTTCTCGGGTCTTTCATACGGAGCCACCTTTCCTGTGTCTTTCATCAAAAGCATCATACCTGTTTTGGAACGCAAAGTCTATAAAATTTTGTAAATTGTGAATTCTGTACTTTCCTTTTGGTGCGCTGTGTGGTATCATGCATTAGTAAAAAACTATCTTGGAGCAGTATGCCATGGACAACGAACGCGGTATTCAAAACGAACTCGTGGAGGGGCGCAACGCCGTAATGGAGGCGCTGAAGGCCGGCCGCGCGATCGATAAACTCTATATCAGCAAGGGCGAGGTCGACAAGACGCTGGGGCACATTGCCTCCACCGCCCGTGCCAAGGGCGTCGTGGTGGTCGAATGCGACCGCCGCAAGCTCGATTTCATGAGCCAGACCCACGCCCATCAGGGCGTGATCGCGCTGTGCGCCGTGAGGGAGTACTGTACGGTGGAGGATCTCTTCACCGTCGCCGAGCAGCGGGGCGAGGCGCCCTTCATCATCGTCTGCGATGAGATCAGCGACGGGCACAACCTCGGAGCCATCATCCGCACCGCCGAGTGCGTCGGTGCGCACGGGGTCATCATCCCCAAGCGCCGCAGCGCCGGGCTCACCGCCGTGGTCGACAAGGCCAGCGCAGGCGCCGCCGAGCATATGGCCATCGCGCGCGTGCCGAATATTCCGACGGCGCTTAAGGAGCTCAAGGAACGCGGCCTCTGGGTCTACGGCACCGCCGCCGACGGGCAGAGCGACCTCTGGCATACCGATTTTTCCGGGCCTCTCGCGCTGGTGATCGGCTCGGAGGGGGACGGTATGGGGCGCCTCGTGCGGGAAAGCTGTGATTTTATCGTGAGCCTGCCGATGAAGGGAAAGGTCAGCAGCCTCAACGCCTCCGCGGCGGCCGCCATCACGATGTATGAGATCCTGCGCCAGCGCAGCCTGTAAACAAAGCGGAGGCAGGACAACGGATTGACACCCAAAAAAGGGGCTTAAAGATATGAAGCACGATCCCACAGAAGAAGACAGAGAATTGAATATCTTCTCCGAGGGGCTGGAGGCCGCCGTCGGCGGCGGGGAAGCGGAGCGTGCGGATGCCGCAGAGGTGCGGGCGCCGGCAGCGCCGGAGCTTCCCATGGAAGAGGACGAGGATGTGCGCATCTACCGTCCTCGCCGCAGTACGCGCGCAGAGACGGCTACCTGGGAGGAGACCCTGACCGACACCACCTTTTATGCCGACGAGACCCCGGAGCAGAGCGCCCGTTATTACGAGGAGGACGTCCGCGAGCCGGAGGAAGAGCTCCCGCAGGAGCCGCGCCAGGAGCGCGGCACGCAGAAGAGGGGCTTCTTTGCCTCGCTTTTCGGCAGCCTGCGGCGTGACCGCCGCGGCGATGCCGACGGTGAGGGCTATGTCCGCGATTCTGTCGCCTACGACGACGGAGAGGACGAGCCGATCTACGCGGAGACGGAGGAGATCCCGGAGGATATCTATGACGGCAATTACGAGGAGGAGACTTCTGTAGAGGATCGTCAGGCCATCGAGGAGATCCTGGACGATTTCTGGAAGAACTTCCAGGATCCCGCCATTGACGCGGAGCCGATCGCCGTGGAGACGCCAGAGGATGAAGAGGCCTACTCCCGCGCCGGCGAGATGCGCAGCCCGGTGGAGGACGTGTTTGATGAGCTCTCCCGCCTGCGAGGCAAGGAGACCGGCGACGCGGAGGAAAGCGCAGAGGAGCTGCCGCTCACGGTCGAAGAAGAGCTCTCCGGAGAAGAGACCGAGCCGGAGCATGAGGAAGTTGAAATCCCGCTGGAGGAGCCCGCAGCGCCGCGGACAGCAGAACGGCCCGCCGCGGAAGAAGCGGAGGAGCTCGAGGCAGTGTTTGAGGAGGAATCCGCAGAAGAACTCGGAGAAGAGCCTGCAGAAGAGCAGCCTGAGGAAGCTGCGGCTGCCTCGGTGTTTGATGTTCTCCACGAATTTGCGGCCGGCGAGGAGCCGGAACTGCCCGTAGTGGAGACGCCGGAGCAGGAGGAGCCTGCGGAATCGGCAGGGGAAGAGCTCCCCGCCGCTCCTGCAAACGGTCAGGAGACGGAAACTGAGCCCGTTGAAGAGCATACTGCGTCCGTGGAGCCGGAAGCGGCGCTGCCGCGCATCCCGAAGGGGATGGGCATCCTGGACGCGCTGGCCATCATCAGCGCTGCGCCGGAGGCGGAGAGAGCCGAAGCTCAAACGGCAGACGAGAACAAGGCGCGCGGCTTCGTCTGGAGAGCAGAGGAAAAATTGGCCTCCGAAGCAGAAGCCGAACGCGAAGAAATCGCTTTTGTCTGGGAAGAGGCGGAGAGCGAGCCTGTCGAGGCAACCGAGCCCGAGACGGAGCGCGAGGAGAGCGCTCTTGCCTGGGAAGAAGCGGAGAGCGAGCCTGCCGAGGCAACCGAGCCCGAGACGGAGCGCGAGGAGAGCGCTTTTGCCTGGGAAGAAGCGGAGAGCGAGCCTGTCGAGGCCGCCGAGCCCGAAGCGGAACGCAGCGAGACGGGCTTCTTCTGGAGAGCGGAGGATCAATACGCGGTCAAAGCCGTTGAGGAGGACGAGCCGAAGGAGGTTTCGGGCCTGCTCGAGGATGATGAGCCTGTTGATTTCGTCTTTGAAGAAGAGCCGGAAGAGCTCGCTGAGGAATCCGTCGCCACCGAATTTGTCGCGGAGGAGAGCCCGGTAGAGCCCGCCGCTGCCGAAGAAGCTGCGGAAGAAATCCCCGAGGAGCCCGCCGACGCCGAAGAAGCTGCGGAGGAAATCCCCGAAGAGCCCGCCGCTGCCGAAGAAGCTGCGGACGAAATCCCCGAGGAGCCCGCCGCTGCCGAAGAAGCGGCGGAGGAAATCCCCGAAGAGCCTGCCATTGCCGAAGAGACAGCGCAGGAAAGCGAAGCCCCGGCCTTCAGCCTCGAGGACATCCTGGCCGAGTTTGCCGATTGGGATATCGAACCCATGGCGGAGGAAACGCCCGCTGCGGAATTCCGCGGCGTGGCCGAAGCGGAGTCGAAAGAGCCCGCGCAGGATGCTGTCGGGATGACCGCTGAGGAGCCTGCGGAGGAAAGCGCGGCAGCCGACGAAGAAGCCAAGGAAGAGCCGCAGAAGGACTGGAAACAGGCCTTGACGCGCGCGTTTTCCGGGATTGCGGCAGCCTTCCGCTCCCTGCGCGGCGAACAGAACACGGACGCCGTCGAAGCCGCGGCGGAAGCCGCGGTCGAGAGCGGCGCTGCAGCAGCGTCTGCCGCTGCCGCTCCGCTTGCGGCGGAGGAAAACGAGGAAGACGGCATTGCGGCGGAGCTCTTCGAAGAAGAGCCGGCCTCCGAGACCGAATCCGAGACTGAACCCGCGGAAGAGACCGCGGACGGGATCGAGGGAGAGATCTTTGAGGAAGAGCCCGTCGAGGAGATTGAACCCGAGACCGAACCTGCGGAGGAATCCGCGGACGGGATCGAGGTTGAGATCTTCGAGGAGGAGCCCGTCGAGGAGATTGAACCCGAAACCGAAGCTGCGAAGGAATCCGCGGAGGAGATCGAGGCTGAGATCTTTGAGGAGGAGCCTACCGAGGAAATTGAACCCGCGGACGAGCCCGCGGACGAGATCGAGGTTGAAATCTTCGAGGAAGAACCCGCCGACGAGGCTGAGCCGGAAGACGACAGTGCGTTCCTGGCCGCGGTCACCGCGATGACGGGACTCGCCGGCCGCGGCGCAGCTGCTCCCGCCTCGGAGAAGATCGAGGAAGAGACTGCGTATTCCGTCAAGGAGATCCTTGCGGAGCACAGCAGCTGGCTGAGCACCGATGCGCTCCCGGAGGAAGAGAGCGCGGAGGAAGAAGCGACCGCGGAGGAAATCCCTGCAGAGAAACAATTCGCAGCGGAGGAGGAACTCCCGGTTGAGGAGGAACTTGCCGCCGAAGAACCCGCCGGGGAAGAAGCGCCGCAGGAGGCGGAAGCCGAGCCCGAGACCGACGCCGAAGAAGAAGGCTTCAGCGTGAAGGACATTCTGAGCGATTTCCACAGCTGGTGGAAGAGCGAGGAAGAGCCTGCCGCGCCAGAACTGGAGACGGAGAAAGAACCCGAGGTCGAGGAGACGCTGCCGGTCGAGGAGCTGCCCGAGAGCGGGGAAGAACAGTCCGCCGGAGAAGGGCCCGCCGAGGAAGAAGCGCTGCCGGTGGAGGCGGAAGCCGAGCCGGAGACCGCCACCGAGGAAGAAAGCTTCAGTGTGAGAGACATTCTGAGCGAGTTCCACAGCTGGTGGGAGAGCGAAGAGGAGCCCGCCGCTTCCGAACAGGAGACGGAGGAACTCGCGTCCGCGGAAGAACCCCCTGCCGAAGACCTGCCCGAGTACGGGGAGGAGCTGCCGGTCGAGGAGGAGAGTGCGGAAGAAGAGATCCCCCCCGCATCCTGGTATCGGCAGTCCGAGCCCGCGGAGCCTGAAGCCGCAGAGCCCGAGGCCGCGGAGCCGGCATACAAGATCAATGATATCCTGGCGGATTTCCACAACTGGTGGGAGCCGGATGCCTCCGGGGAGAGCCCGGAAGAGCCGGCAGAGGCCGTCAGAGAAAGCATAACGGAGGAAGCGCCGTCCGACTCTGCCGCGGAACCGGAAGCGGAGGCAGAGCAGGAGGAGCTGACTGAGGAACAGAGCGCCGCCGGCGTACATGTCCCGCCGCAGGACGAGGACGACGTGTTCCGTGCGGAGCCGGAGGAGCCTGCCTTCCGCGTGGACGAGATCCTGGAGGACGTCCGCAGCTGGGGCGATTGGGCGGAAGAAACGCGCCCTGAGGAGCCCGCGGAAGAGGAAGAACCCGCAGCAAGCGAAGAAGAACCGGAGGAAGAACCCGTGCAGCAGATCGCGCAGGAGCCCGCAAAGGAAGCAGAGGCGCCGGAAAAACAACTCAATACACCCGATGAGCGCCCGGAGCAGGACTTCGATGTGGACGCGATCCTGAACGAGTACAGAGCTTTCTGGGATACCGGAACTGAGGAAGAATCGGAAGAAGAGCCGGAAGAAGAACCTGAGAAAGAACCTGAGAAAGAACCGGAGCGGGAAGCATATTCCCCAGCCGCCTTTGCCTACACGGCGGACAGCAGGGACGAAGACGACGGGGAAGAGACCCGCGAGGAGCAGCCCGCCCCCGCCTCCTCCGGAGACGGGGAGAGCCTTTCCGCACTGCTCGCATCCCTCTGGGAGGATGAAGAGCCCGAAAAGCGCCCAACTTCACCCGCTCCCAAGGCCGCGAAAACAGCTGCCGCCGCTGCGACAGTCGGCGCGGCGTCTTATGCGGCGGCATCGGCTGCCCATACCGCCGCGGTGACCGCCTCCTCAGCAGCCGTCGGCGGCATCTCCCACATGGAAGAGGAGGCCCGCCGCCTGATGGCCGGCATCGAGCTCGACGGAGAGGACGACGAGGAGGATCTTCCCGCGGGGGAGGAGCCCTTCCACATCGGCCCGACCCGCCCCACACAGTATACCTTCGGCGGTCAGACCGTCGATGTGAGCTCCGATGAGCAGTATGACCCCTCCGGAGCGTCCCGCGTTCGGGAGGAGACTGAGGAAAACGAGGCGGAGACGGTCTCCGTGGAGATGGAGGAGGAGCCGGACAACCCGCTCTTCCGGCTGCTCCGCAGAAAGAAGAGACCCGCGCCCCCCGCCCCTGCCGGGGAGAGGGAGCGCACGCAGGAGATCCAGGACGCGGAGGGCGAGCGCTATGCGCCCGACCGTGACTATGCCGCAGAAGAGCAGCTCGAGCAGGAGGCCTTCCCGAGCTTCGGGCAGTATCTGCTCGGCCTCGTGAGCGGCCTGCTGGTGCGTCTGCGCGGCGTCAATCCCAATGCCGGGACGGCCACCGTCTCGGCGGACAACGAGGATCTCGGCCCGGAGGTCGCGCCCGCCGCGGCGTCGAGGTATTACGGCAACTTCATCCGTTCGCTGCGCCTGCGCTTCCTGATCGGCGCGGTGCTGCTTGCGATCCTGACCTGGATCACGATCGGCCTTCCGGTCAGCGGCGCGCTGCGCTCGGTCCGCATCGCGGCCGGTATGGCGCTCGGCATCCAGCTCACGATCATGCTGCTGAGCCTCGACGTGATCACGGGCGCGGCGGTGAACCTCGCGCGCGGCCGCTTCGGGGCGGATTCCCTCGCCGTGCTCAGCTGCATCCTGACGAGCTTCGACGCGCTCGTGGTGCTGCTCGGCGGCTTCGGCACGCCGCATATGCCTCTGTGCCTGATCTCCAGCCTGTCGATGCTCGGCGTGCTGTTTTCCTCGCTGCTGAGTGCGCGGAGCCTGCGCAAGGCCACGCGCGTCCCGGCGATCGGCAAGCGCTGCTATGCCGTGACCGGCGAGACGAATCTCAAGGGCAAGGGCATCACGCTGCTCAAGTCCCTGCGCCCGGCGAAGGGCTTTGTCCGCCGCGCGGAGGAGGCCGTGCCGGATGAGATGCTCTTCAACCGCGTCTCGCTGCTGTTCGTCGCCGTCGCGCTGATCCTCTCCGTCGTCGTGGCCATCGCCCAGAAGGCGGGGAGCGAGCTGCTGTATATAAGCTCTGCGATCCTTGCACCCGCCGCCCCGCTGACGGCGCTGCTGTGCTTTGCGCTGCCGTACTTCGTCGGCACGATGCGTATTTTCCCGAGCGGCGCGGCCATTGCCGGCTGGTCCGGCCTGAGCGACATCGGCCAGAGCCAGAACCTCATCATCACCGACCGGGATATCTTCCCGGAGGGCAGCGTCTCGATCGACAGCGTCCGTATCTTTGCGGACATCCCGCCCGAGAAGGTCATCTCCTATGCGGGGACTATGATTTCGGCCTCCGGCTCCTGCCTCTCGCCCTGCTTTGCCGATCTCATGAGCCGCAACGGCGGCATGATGTACCCGGTGGAGAATTTCGAGTATCTCTCCGGCGGCGGCATGAAGGGCATCATCGGCGGCGAGGTCGTGCTCTGCGGCAGCGTGGAGCTGATGCGGCTGATGAACGTGCGCGTGCCGTACCGCCTCGTCGGCAAGACAACGGTGCTGCTGGCGGTAGACGGTCTGCTCTACGGCATCTTCAACATGAAGTACGAGCCGCAGAAGCAGGTGCGGGATGCGCTGGTCGGGCTGATCCGCTCCAACCGTCACCCGGTGTTCGCCATCCGCGACTTCAACGTGACGCCGGAGCTGCTGCGCAGCATTTTCAACGTCTCCACCGACGGCTATGATTTCCCGCCCTATGTCGAGCGCTTTGCGATCTCGGAGGCGCGCATCTCCGACGACAGCAAGATCGCCGCGGTTGTCTGCCGCGAGGGCCTGGGGCCGCTCGTCCATATGGCCGACACCGGCCGCAGCATGTACATGGCCACGCGCATCAACCTGCTCGTGACCCTGCTATCGGCCGTTATCGGCGTCATCCTGGTGTTCGTCCGGCTGCTCACGGTCGGTACGATCGGCGCGGGCTTCCTGCTGCTGTATATGCTGGTGTGGGCGCTGCCCGTCTTTGTGGTGAGCTTCCTGCTCAGATTCTGAATGCCTGAAACATAACGAAAACCTGCGTGCAAAGCACGCAGGTTTTCGTTATATGAAGACAGTCTTTATCACGGGATTACTGGAGGATCTTGATATACGCCAGGAGGACATAGCCCTGCTGGCTGCCGTAGGCGATGCGGGCGAAGCTCCCGCAGAAGCCGAGCAGGGAGAAGGCGGAGCCCACGGGGATATGCGCCAGTTCCTCGGCCTTGGTGTCCGGCGCGGCGCGCAGCGTGATGTAATCCTCGCAGTCCGGCGTGTAGAGGATGCCCTCATTCGCCGGGAGCAGAACGTCTGCGAGATCGTCCGCCGTGTAGAGTGCGCTGTCCTGGTAGTGCCACCACTCCGCAGCGTAGGGATAGAAGCCTGCCTCCGTCATCGCGCTCTCCAGCAGCGCGGCATGCTCCGCCGCCTCTGCGGATACGTCGCTGTATTCCCGGTCGGCAAGAGCGCTGAAGTTATCAAAGCCGGAGGGCATCTCCACCGAGGCGCCGCCCGGTCCGAGCAGGGTCAGGTCTACTGTGCCGCCGCCGGAGTGGGAAGAGCCGTTTTTATAGGGGTTGGCGACGTATTTCTCATCGGGCTTGGCGTTCCAGAGGATGCGCTGTGCAGAGGTGGGGCGGTAGGCGTCCCAGATGAGGAGCGTGTAGCCCTCCTGCTCGAGCAGCGCAGCAGCGGCAGCGAGCTTCTTGACGGTCCCGTAGCGCAGCCAGGCGTCCCGAAAATCATAGACCTTGCTGCCGGTGAAGTTCTCTGTCGTGGCGTAGCGCAGATCCACGGTCAGCTCCGGGAGGAATTCCTTCAGGCGCACGAGCTCCCGATCCTGCGGTTCGATCGCCGCGATCTCCGTCAAATTGTCCCCCTCGGGGACGGTCGTCACCTGCGGCGTGGGGATAGGCGTCGTGATCGGGACGCGCACTTCCTCCGGCGGCGGCGCAGTCGGATTCATCGCGCAGCCGCAGAGCGCAAGGAGCAGAAGTATACAGATCGTTGTTGTCCCGAATTGACGCATCGCACGGACCTCCCGGACAGGATGTTCCCACCTTAACATACCGGAACGGAAGTTTCAACCGCGGAAAAGGAAAAGAACTGTGAACAATTATCGCCCTGCAGGATATGGAAAAACGGAAGCTCTATCGAGCTTCCGTTTTCTTCTGGAGCTGGTGATGTGACTCGAACACACGACCTGCTGATTACGAATCAGCTGCTCTACCGACTGAGCTACACCAGCATACCGGTTCAACCGGCGACGCTTAGTGTAGCATATTTGCGGCGCGGTGTCAACAAATCTTTTCGCAATTCGCGCCGATCAAAGGCCAAGCGCCTCCTGCCAGAGCGCCTCCTTGAAGCCGGGGATCACGGCGGAATCGGTGATCAGCAGCGGGCGCTTGACCAGCATGCCGTCGCTTGCGAGCTCCTGCAGCATCTCCTCCTCGCTCATGCCGGGCAGACGCTCGCTGAGCTTGCGCTCCCGGTAGAGCATCCCGCTGGTGTTGAAGAAGCGCCGCAGCGGCAGGCCGCTGCGTGCCTGCCAGACGCGCAGCTCCCCAGTGCTCGGGTTCTCTTCCCTGATGGGCCGCTTTTCGTAGGCGACGCCCTTGGACTGCAGCCAGGCCTCCGCCTTGCGGCAGGTGCTGCAGCCGTCATAGCAGATGAAAAGATTCATGCGTTTCCGCCTCCGTTTTCCTTATACAGTCCGTATCGGGTCAGCACTTCTCCGGCCACGTCCTCCTCCGGACGGAACACCTTGACATAGCCCTGGAGCATCTCGGCCTTGGCACGCAGCGAGCGGCAGCGGCCGGAGACGTAGATGCCGCATTTTTCGCGGCCGTTCCTGGCCTCCTGGATGAGGTTCGCGGCGGCGGAATTGCCGTCAAAGACCAGCAGCGCCGATTCGCGGCGCTTGAAGATCTCGTAGGCGAAGCTCTTGTAAAGCCCCATGCCCGTCGGCTCCACGGCGAGATGTACCTCGACGCCGCTCTTTTGCAGCCTCTCCCGCTCGACGCGGCTCAGCATGCTCGGCACGAGGCAGATGATGCGGAAGCGCCCGCGGTTCTGCTCGAGCAGGTAGCCCTCGTAGCCCGTGAGCTTGTGTCCGATGAAGAAATAGAGCTTTTGCGGGTCGCCCTTTTCCAGCAGCTCGTCGAGGATGCGCAGCCCCTCGGGGCGCACCTGGGTACGGCGATTGTCGCTGTTGAAGCTGCCGCCCGCCACAAGCACCGGGAAGAGCTCCGCGGGGAGCGGGACGATCTGCCCGCGCAGCGCGAGCGCGGCCTCCGTTCTGCCGCTGGAGAGCCAATAGACCGAGGCGGGGTCGGCCGCACGGGAGAGATCCCCGCGCAGCGTCTCCTCCGCGCTGCGGCCGCCGCAGTGCGCTCGGAAAGCCTCCTCCTTCTGCCGGAAGACGTCCATGCTGTCCTCGAAGATGCGCTCTTCGATGCCTCGTATCTGCAGCAGCTGCTCATGGCTCAGATGCAGCAGTTTTTCCAGCGCCAGCTCCTCGTCGATGGAGTCTGTCCCGTAGAGGGCGGGGCCGTCCGTGCCCTGCACGCACTGCACGCCCGCGGCCAGGTAGGCCTTGAGCGGGTGGTGCTCCAGATCGCTGAGATTGTTGAGGCGGACGTTGGAGGTGATCTGAAACTCCAGTACCACCCGCTTGTCGCGGATCTCACGCAGGAGCCGCTCGCCCTTGGGAGAGGCGAGGTTGCAGGTGTAGAGCCCGTGGCCGATGCGCAGCCGCGGCATTTCCTGCCCGGGCGCGAGCGATTCGCTCACGCAGCGTATGGCGTTAGCCACGTTGTCGCGCAGGTTGTCGTTCTCGCCCGCGTGGATGCGGATGACGAAGCCCGGCGTCTCGCCGGCGATGCGCACGATCTCGCGCAGTACCGGGCGAAGCTCCTGAATGTCGTTGATCTCCTCGCCCAAAATGTCGCTGCCTGCGACGTATGGGTCCTGCGCCACCACGCGCAGCACGCGCAGGTTCTCGCGCAGGTAATCGTTCGGGGCGATGCTGTCGCGCACGATGGTGAGTGGGATGCGGCGGATGCCTGCGAGAAAGCGCAGAAGCACGCCGGTCTCCGCCGTCACGGCGGGCATTACCTCGTGCACCTGCCGCAGCATCTCGACCGCAGCGTCGGATTTGACGAGCGTCGTGTCCGAAATCTCGGCGTAGTCGATGCCCCAGCGGCAATAGCTCCGCGCGATCCAGAGCAGCTTGTCCTGGAAGAGCGTGTTGCCGCGGTAGGCGGGGTTCTCCCGATCCTGCCGCAGCTGGGCGAGCACACGCACGATGTCGGCGTCCGGCACCGCGTCCTCGCCCTCCGGCTCGATGGGATCCTCCGCAGGCAGCCCCTTGGTGAACACATAGCGGTAGAGATAGACCTGCTCGAGGTTGGCGAACACCGCCTGTCCGTCCTTCGGGATCGTCAGCGAGCAGCGGATCCGGGGGATATTATAGGCCGCGTCCGGCAGGTTGCGCAGGATGAGGTCAGCAAAATTGAGGAAGGTGTTGTCGTCGATACGCCGGTCGAGGTATTTGCCCGTGAGTCCGCTGTCGGCAAACGCGGCGGCGGCTTTCTCCCGGCGGGCGGCGAGCAGCGCCTCCTGCGCGGGACTGAGGCGCAGCCCCAGCTTCTTGATATAATAGAGCGGGTAACGGATCTGGTGGTGTATACCGAGGGCGATGAGGATATCCGGCTCCAGAATGCCGTTCATATGGGTGTGCAGATCGGTGCGGAATTTGCAGTCGCTGCGGATGTAGGTCTTGACGATGCTGCGGTTTTCGTCCAGGCGGTATTCCTTCGTCTGGCTCATGAGCGTCTTGGAGATCGAGGGGATGGAGGCTTTCAGCTCGATCGTCCCGTCGGGGTAGATGTTCGCAACCTTGGTGTTGCCGAGGCGGAAGATGTAGAGCCTGCGGTTGTAGCCGTCCACATAGCAGGGGACGGTGCCGCGGATGACCTTCAGCCCCTGCTCGTCGAAGCTCAGCGGCAGACCGCAGAGCCGGGCAAGGTTCGTGATGAGGTTGCCGGTGCGGTGGTTCGGCGTGCGCAGCACATAGTGCAGCTCTCCGCTGTCCATCAGCAGCTCGACGATGATATCCTTTTCCCGGTCAAGATAGAAAGATCCGAAGTTTGTCATGATGCCTCCTGCTTTTCCCTTGTCGAAAACGGATCGTCAGAGAATGATCTTCCAGGCCTCCGCAAGCCGATCCAGCGTCCAGGCGGCGTTGGCGGGGCTCGTGGAGGGCAGGGCTATGGCGCTGCGGCCGAGGGTCTGTTCCTGATAGCGGGCGAAGGTCCTGAAAGAGGTCTGCCCGTTGCAGTAGATTTGCCGGATGGGCGCTGCGGCGAGGATGGGGCGCAGGTCGGTGGGTTCGGCGTTGCGGACGCTGCTGTCGCTCGAGCCGACGATATCGCAGCTGTAGATGCTGTCCCAGAGCGCGATGCGGTGCCGGTGCAGCAGCGCCTTTTTTTCCTCGATGCTCCCGGGGGTATCCTCGCCGTAAAGCCTTGCGATCAGCGGCCAGAAACGGTTTTGCGGGTGGCCGTAGAAAAAGCGCTGCTCGCGGGATTTGACGGAGGGAAAGCTCCCCAGAATGAGGATCTGAGAATGCTCGTCATAGAGCGGCGGAAAGGGGTGGACGACGTGGATAAGAGCGTTCGCCATGGCCGCCTCTCATCCTTCCCGCGCGATCCGCGCTGCCCAGTCCTCGCGCGTCATGAGCTGCGAGATCCCGACGCGCGTTTCGCCAAGCAGCGGGACCGGAACGTCCTCGCAGCGGTGGTGAAAGCGAAAGCCGAGCTTTTCCTGCACGCGGCGCGACTTCTCATTGCCCTCGTGGTAGCCGCACCAGATGCGCCGCAGCCCGAGATCCTCAAAGCCGTGCCGCAGCAGCTCGCGCGCCGCCTCGGGAATGAGCCCGCGCCCCCAGTAGGGCACGCCCAGCCAGTAGCCGAGCTCGCGCTCATCCGCCTCCTGGGCCAGATCGGTCCCAAGGTCGAGCCCGACAGAGCCGACAGGCAGACCCGTCTCCTTCAGCACGACGGCATAGGTCTCGTCGCGTGAGAGCACTTCACGGATGATCTCCCGGCTGTTCTCCACACTCGTGTGAACCGCCCAACCCGCGGCAGGGCCGACGCGCGGGTCCCTCGCGAGCGAATATAATACTTCGGCGTCCTGCTCAGTCCAGGGGCGCAGGATCAGCCGTTCGGTTTCCAGAATCATGGTTTTCCTCCCGTGGAGCGTCCCGCCTGCCGTCTGTTCGATTATCGGCGCAAACGGGAACTTTTCCCGCTCCGCTGCGTCGGAACGATCAGAAACAATAAGGAGGCGTATTCGATGAAAAGACTTCTTCCGCTGCTGTTCATTTTTGCGCTGCTCGCCGGATGCGGCAGCGCAGCGCCGGCCAACATGCCGGAACAGGCTCCTGCGCAGAGCGCCGAGCCGTCCGCGCAGGCGGTTGACGCACCGGAGCCGTCCGCACCGGCAGAGCCGGCACTTCCCACTGCCGCCGCTCCCGAAGAGGAGAAGGGCGGCGAGACGATCACCCTCGACGGGCTGGACAGCTATCTGCGTCTGACGCTGCCCGCTGGCTGGGTCTGGCACGAGGCCGGGTCAAAGACCGGCGAGGAGAGCAGCCTTGTGCTGTCCCCGAACGGTGACGAGAGCTTTGCCGTCAGTGTCCGCTGCTGGCCGAATTTCGGCATGTGCGGCACCGGCGTGAGCTTTGAGGAAAAGCTCGTCGGAAACGGGATCCGCGCGACGCTCGCCACAGAGCGGACGGGCGAGAGCCTCATGTGGACGCTCATCCTGCCGCCCTCGCCGGATCAGTTTGTGCTGCTGCTCTCCTGCACGGAGAGCAGCATGGAGGCGCATGCCGCGGAACTCGGGCAGCTGCTGGAGAGCCTGCAGCTCGGACAGCTCGCCCATCTCACGGTCGAGCAGGGCGCGACGGGCTGAGCGCGGCGCTCAGCGCTCGAAGATCACGCTGCCTGCCTCGGTCGGATGGTCGATGTACACGGCCTCGCTGCCCTTGATGCGATAGGTCAGGAACTTCCAGACGATCATGATGTCTCCCGCGGCGCTTGCGAACATCACAACGCCCAGTATAAGCAGCAGAAAAGAGCCGCTGAAGATCGCGATCACGGTCGGGAGAACGCCGAGGAGCAGCATGGGCATGAGCGCGCCGATGATATACTGTCCTTTGCCGAGCGGCGCTTTGCAGGTGCAATAGGGCGTGAGCGAGTCCCACTTTAGGCCAAAGGAGATGTCCTTCCAGTGATGCTCCGAGAAGCAGGCCCAGGTGAGGCCGTGGATCAGCTCATGTACCACGATCCCGACCAGAAAGCAGATAAGCAGCAGAATGCTGCCTGTTATCCCGAAGCGGAAGTTCCGCGCGGTGTCCGCGCGCAGGAAGAGCCAGAAAGCGAGAATTCCGTAGCCCGCCATGAGGGCGAGCGAAAACAGATTTGCCGTGAGGATGTTGATGGTGAGGATCACCCTGTGGTATCCCTGCGCGGCCATCCGCTCGCTCAGCTCCTCAAATTCCCGCAGGCGCGCTTCCTCTGCGGCGCTCAGTTTTGTTTCTTTCTTCATATGAAATGTTTCCTTTCTGCCTCCCCGCGCAGCTGCGGCGGACAGGCACAAAGACCTGTCCTGCCCTGTCCTGCCGGGGAGACGGTCTTTTTTGTGACAGGAGGCATGTGCTCCCGGGACAGCATTTGTCTCGCCGCATGTCATTTGCTCCCGGCGAACAATATCAATTTCCCGGGATTTTTATGAATCCCCAAGCAATCAAAAGCATACATAATTGGCTCCCCGCCGCCGATGATGGCAGTGTGAGATCATTGGTGTGTGCTGTGACGCAAATTAATAAAGCTTATATACATCGCATCCGTCAATATGTCCTATATACATAAACCCAAACTTTTCCGCTATGTGTTTCGTCGCCTCTTGTTCCGGCGAGCATTCGATGATCGCTGATTTTCCATCAGCTTTTGTTTTCTGAACAAGTATCTTAGTCAATTCCTGAGCAACGCCTTTTCCCCAAAACCGTTTACTCAATATCCATCCAATCTCTTTGCTGTCATTCTCATAATCATGATAGATCACATACCCAATAAAGATACCGGATTCGTTTTCAACAGCAAGAATAAGCGGATCGTCTGCCAGACCGGCATTTTCTAATAATCCTTTAGTTTTTTCAAGGGTGAACGGAGGCTCAATATAGCGCATGACTTCTTCATCCGAAAGAAGTTCATGTAATGATTGCAAATCGCTTTCTTCAAAACGACGAATCCTTAATGCCACTCTATCACCTCCGATTCCATATTATTGTTCGGACATCGAAACTACAGTTACAGCACCGTTTGACAACAGACCGAGAGTCTCAACCTCTCAAAAACACCCAAATGACAACAATCCGATAGTCTCAATCTCCGATTTTTGCCCTTGACAGTAAACCGAGAGTTACAGCAGAGATTATTCTCATTTTTGCTCTCTCGCTCTGGGGAAACTTATCTACGCTCCCGCTTATATTCAAATCCTGTAAACGCCCTAATTTCAAGCCTTTTTTAGCACCTTAGCCTCATTTCCTCGACAGCAGAACGACAGTCTCCACATGCCGCGTCCGTGGAAACATGTCCACCGCCGTCGCCTCCTGCATCACATAGCCGAGACCGTTGAAGCGCAGGATGTCCCGCGCAAGGGTGGCGGGGTCGCAGGAGACGTAGACGATGCGCGCAGGCTGCATGGAGGCCACGGCGCGCACGGCCGCCTCGTCCATGCCCTTGCGCGGCGGATCGACCAGCACGACTTCCGGCCGCAGCTCGCGCCGCGCGAGCTGCGCGGCGGCCTCGCCCGCGTCCGCGCAGATAAACTCCGCGTTTTCAATATGGTTGTACGCCGCGTTTTCCGCGGCGTTTTCCACCGCCTGCGGCACGATCTCCGCGCCGATCACCCGCTTCGCGTGCCGCGCGAGGCAGAGCGAGATGGTGCCCGCGCCGCAGTAGAGATCGAGCGCGAGCTCAGCGCCGTCCGCCGCCGCGTATTCCATCGCGCGCGTGTAAAGCCGCTCCGCCTGCGGAGGATTGACCTGGAAAAAGGCCTGCGGGGCGATGCGGAAGGAGAGCCCCAGCAGCTCGTCGCGCATCGTCGGCTCGCCCCAGAGCGGGTAAAACTCGCCCGCCAGGACGGTGTTGCCCCGCGTCTTGTTGATGTTCAATACGATCCCCGTGAGCTCCGGGCAGCGCTCGCGCAGATGGGAAACGAGCGCATCGGTCTTTGCGCCGAAGCCCCGCGCCGCGACGATGCAGCAGACCGCGTCCCGGGTTTTTCGGGCCTCGCGGCAGAACACGTGCCGCACGACGCCCTTTCCGCTTGCCTCGTCGTAGGCCGGGATGCCCTCGCGCGCCATGAACTCCGTCACGGCGGCGGCGCAGCGGCAGCTGAGCGGGGACTGGATGAGGCAGCGCTCCACCGGCAGCAGCTCGTGGCTGCGTTCGCGGTAGAAGCCGAAGCGGGGCGCTCCGCCCCGATCGCCCACGGCGAAAATAGCCTTGTTGCGGTAATGCTCCGTCTGCTCGCTTCCGAGGATCTCCCGCACGCCCTGCGTCTGTTTGCCGATATGCCGCAGCGCGGCGTCCACGCGCTCGCGCTTGAAGCGCAGCTCTTCGGCGTAGTCCATGTGCAGGCAGTCGCAGCCGCCGCATTTGCCGAAGAACGGACAGGCGGGCTCGATGCGGGCGGGGGAGGGGGCGGACAGCAGCCGTTCGCCCCGGGCGAAGACGGCTGTGTTCGTGACCTTCACGATCCTGAGCTCCCATTCCTCGCCCGGCAGTGCGCGCGGCACGAAGATCGCGCGCCCATCCAGGTGCACGACGCCCAGCGCCTCGGAAGACATACCGTCGACAAGGCCTGTGAGGATCTGATTTTTCGTAAAATGATTCGTCATACTGTTGTTCTGTCGGGGCCGATTTGTGCCCGCGAAGCGTTTCAATTCGGTATCTCCGCGCGCCTGCGCGGAGAATCATCTATATTTTATTGAGTATAGCACAGCATTTTGCGCGATGCAATCACAGGAAAATTCTGCCGTGTATGTTTTTTTCCGCGGCACAGATACTAAGGCCGTCTGAACAGGCGACTGCAATCGGTGATCCTTGATTGCAGGAAAAAGGAGGAGCAGAAGATGAAAAAAACTATATCGCTGGTTCTGGCTGTGCTGATGATAGCGACGCTGTGTTCCGCCTGCGGGGAAATGCGCGGCGAGCCTGCCGTACCGCATAGCTCTATGGAGCCCATGCCCGAGATCAGCCCCATTTTGAGCCCCGATCCCGAGGACGGCTATGTGGAGGACAACGACGGCCTGATCGAGGACGGACGCGAGAGCGCCTCGCCCGCACCGACGGGCACGCCCGCGCCCTCGAGCCCTGCCAGCAGCCCCAAGCCCAGCAAAAAGCCGTAACGGAACGGAAAGGCCGCTCCGCTGCGGAAAAACGGAAAACCCGCTGTTCACGGGAAAAAGCCTATGCCTATGCTATAATAAGCGCAGCTTTGCTGCGCTTATTATGCTTTTCTCAAGCCGCTGCCCGCCCGCGGCGCGGGGAGGTGAAACAGGTGCGGCTCAGCGGTATCCGCAAACAGGGGCAACAGAAAACAGAAGTTTACATAACACATAATGCGCGAGGAAGAAAGGAGCAGAAGCATGACATATGACGAAGTTCTCGCCGAGGCGCGCAAGCACATCGGCACGACCTGCACGGCCTGCCCGGTCTGCAACGGGCTCGCCTGCGGCAACACCCTGCCCGGCCCCGGGTCGTCAGCTGGTACGGCGCGGGCGAAGAGGGTGTCGTGACCTATTTCGAGAAGCTCCGCGCGGAGCTTCTCGACGCGATGTACATGTGCGGCGCGCGCAGCCTTGCGGACATCACGCCCGATATGGTGCGCTGCCCCTGGTGACAGACACAGCATCTTGTGAAATGCTGCAAATTTCTCTTGTGTTTGCCGGATTCCTGTCTTATAATGACAGGCAAGGAGTAGATCCTGATTCTGAATAGTTAAGGAGTGTTCCGTTATGGCAGAACCGAAAAAGAAAAAAATCATTTCCGCCGATACCGGTGAGGACGTGACGAACGAGAAGAGAAAGCAGGCGGTCGTGGAGGCCAAGCCTGTCGGCAACGCCACCGGTCTGCGCATCGGAGCGGCGATCCTCTGGCTGCTTGCCATCACCTTCGAGGTTCTGGCGCTGCTGGTGCTCTACGGCAAGATCGACATGAAGTTCATGCCCGGCCTCTATCAGATCATCCTCTTCATCGTGCTGGATCTCATCTGCCTGGTGATTGGCTCCCAGCTCTGGAAGAAGTCCAACCACATCGCGCCGGCCTCCAAGAAGAACCCGACCCTGTTCTGGCTGCACAATAACCTCGGCCTGATCGTCACGGTCGTTGCCTTTGTGCCGCTGATCATCCTGATCCTCACCAACAAGGAAGCCGACAAGAAGACCAAGACCATTGCCACCGTCGTCGCCGTGATCGCGCTGCTGCTGGGCGGCGTCTCCAGTTACGACTTCAATCCCATCTCCCTCGAGGAGCAGCAGGCTGCCGAGCAGGTCATCACCGGCAGCGTCTACTGGAGCCCCTACGGCAAGGTCTACCACACGCATGACGACTGCCAGGCGCTCAACCAGAGCGAGCAGCTCACAACGGGCGACGTCGACCAGGCCATTGCCGCCGGCCGCACCCGCCTCTGCTCCTTCTGCGCCAAGCGCGATGCGATCGACACCGAGGGCCTGCTTACCGACAATGTCGATGTGAGCGACTATATCCCGGAGGAGACCGTCGAGGATGTGGAGGACGAGGCGGAGGAAGAGCCCGCCGCCTAAGCCCTTCAGACAGAAAATCTCCCTCCGCCTGATTGCGGAGGGAGTTTTCCAATGCATCTGTCAGAGGTTCTTCTCGCCCCAGCCCTTGAGCTCGAGCAGGATGGGGATGAGGCTTCGGGCCTTTTCCGTCAGCGTGTACTCCACACGCAGGGGCATCTCGTTGTACTGGATGCGGTTGACGAGGCCGTCCCTCTCCATCTCGCGCAGCGAGGCCGCGAGCATCGTGTTCGTGATCCCGGCGATCTCCCTGAGCATCTCGTTGAAGCGGCCGGCGCCCTTGTCGTCGATGAGACAGAGAATCATGATCTTCCACTTGCCGCCGATGATGCGGAGAACCTTTTTGAGCCCGCAGTCCTCGCCCGCGATGGAGCTGCAGAGCGGCTCGTGTCTGACAGAATTGTTCATAGTATGTTTTTCCTTACCTGATAAATATAATCTGCGTACTTGATAAGTTTTTCTTACTATGTATAATAGACTTATCAGAAGGGAAATGCAAGTATTATTTCAAGCCTTTCGGAAATCATAACAGCACAGACGTGCAGAAAGAGAGAATGATCATGGAATACACTTTTACCGAAGCCAATTTTGAACAGGAAGTCCTGAACAGCGAGATCCCCGTCGTCGTCGATTTCTTCGCCGAGTGGTGCGGCCCCTGCAAGATGCTCGCCCCCACCGTCGAGGCGCTGGCCGAGAAGTATGCCGGCCGCGTGAAGATCGGCAAGCTCGACTCTGACGAGGCAATGACGCTCTGCCGCAAATATCGCGTCATGAGCATCCCCAACGTCCTCTTCTTCAAGGACGGCAAGGTCGTCGACCAGTCCATCGGCTTCGTCGGCCAGGACGTGCTCGAGGCCAAGATCGAGAAGATGCTCTGAACGCGCAGATCCATTGACAGCACGCAGAAAAAGCTCACCCGCCGGGTTTCTTCGGCGGGTGAGCTTTTTTGCGCGCGCGAGCGGCAATCCGCACCCGAGACGTCTTCTCTCTCCGAACTATTAAGCGATACTGTGGGGAATGGGGGGCAAATGTGCGGAAACAGTCACAAAATGCCAAGAACTCCAGTCGATCACGAAAACCTGCACAGATGGACTCGGCGACGAGGATGCGGCGGTATCTCCTCTGAATAAAGAGATCACGTCTGTCGTAAAGAAATACTACCAGTCGGCCAGGCTTGCGCTGCAGATCAGCAAGGATATGCAGGATGAACTGGATCACATGGGGGAAGAGGATTCCGTCTGGGAAGAGGACGGGAATTGACCGCATCCCAAAGCAAAACGGAGGACAGCTGTTCTGCCCTCCGTTTTGCTTTGGGATGTACGCGTCCCGACGCGGACAGCGGTATTCCTTGACATCATCTTCCGACAGACTTATACTTTTACAACGAAGATAAGAATGATTTGACGCGCTTCGCCGGGCAGGATTGAAGCCCAGCTATTACGCCGCGAGGCGCTGAATACTGAGGTCACAGCATGAGTGAGAACAGAATGGACAACAGAAGCTTTATGATCCGTACGGCGGAGGGGATCGTGCGCCTGCGCAGCCTGTTCCTGGTCGTCTTCGCGGCGCTGATCGTGTTTTCCTGCTTCTCCATCTCCTGGGTAAACGTTGAGAACGACATCACCGCCTATCTGCAGGACTCCGCCGAGTCCAAGCGCGGCATCACGATCATGAACGAGGAATTCCGCACCTACGCCACGGCGGACATCATGGTGGAGAATGTCGATGAGAAGGAAGCGCAGCGCATCGCCGACCTGCTCGCGGAGACCGAGGGCGTCACCCTGGTGAACTACGACGGCAGCGCCAAGCACTTCCGCGACAACAAGGCGCTCTATAATATTACCTTCAGCGGCACGGCCTCGGATCAGGCCGCCATCGACGGCGCGGCGCGGGTAAAGGACGCGCTCGGCGCCTATACTTATTCCTTCCACTCCGATTCCTTCAGCACTCTGAACGAGATCATCGTCACCGAAATGGCCGGCGTACTGGTGATCGTTGTGATCGTGGTCGTCGCGGTGCTGCTCTTCACCTCGTCCACCTATGCCGAGGTGCTGGTATTTTTGGCCACCTTCCTGACCTCGGCGATCATCAATATGGGCACCAACTTCTTCATGGGGACGATCTCTTTCGTCTCCAACGCCGTCGCGGTGGTGCTCCAGCTCGCGCTCAGCGTGGACTATGCCATCATCCTCTGCAACCGCTACAAGGAGGAACACGAAAAGCTGCCCATCCGCGAGGCCGTCGTCTCCGCCCTGTCGCATTCGATCCCCGAGATCAGCGCCAGCAGCCTGACTACTGTCGCCGGCCTGCTCGCCATGACCTTCATGGAATTCCGCCTCGGCCTGGATATGGGCGTCGCCCTCATTAAGGCCATCGTGTGCAGCCTGCTGACGGTGTTCCTCTTTATGCCCGCCATGCTGATGCTGCTCGGCAGGCTGATGGACAAGACCCGGCACAAGAGCTTTGTGCCGAAAATCTCCTTCGCGGGCAAATTCGCGTATCTGACGCGCTTTGTCATCCCGCCCCTGTTCCTTGCGCTGGTGATCTTTGCCTATCTGGGCCTCGGCCAGACCCGCTACGGTTACGCCATGTCCGTCATCGAAAACGCCCACAAGAACGAGGAAGACCTGGCAAAAGCCGAAATTGAGGCCAGCTTCGGCAAAAACAATCTGATCGCCGTCATGGTCCCGTCGGGCGATTACGAGAAGGAAATGGCGCTTGCCGACCGCTACGCCGCCTGCCCGGAGATCAACAGCGTGCTGAGCCTCGCCGGGCTCGAGGCCATGGACGGCTATCGCCTGGGCGACAGCGTGGATATGCGGGAGTTCATGGAGCTCTCCGGGGTGGACAGGATCACGGCGCAGGCGCTCTTCGCCTATTACGCGGCAGGGCAGGACGATCTGGCTGCCGTCACGGATGATATCGCGTCCTACCGCGCGCCGCTGCTCGATCTGTTCCTCTCCATCCACGATCTGCTCGAGAGCGACGCCGCTTCCTCGGTGGAGATCCCGCAGGAGCAGGCGGAGCTGGTAGAGTCGCTCTATGCCAGGCTGCACATGGCACAGGAGCAGCTCCAGGGCGAGAACTACAGCCGTATGCTCGTCTATGTCGACCTCCCCGAGCAGGGAGACGAGACCTTTGACTTCCTTGACAAGATGCACGTGCTCGCCGCGCAGTATTATCCCGAGGGCGCGGTGATGACGGGCAACGCCGTCTCCGCCAACGATTTCAACAACAGCTTCCGCAAGGACTACACCACGGTCACGGTGCTGTCCCTGGTGCTGGTCATGCTGATCCTGCTGCTGACCTTCCGCTCCGTGGGCATGCCGCTGCTGCTGATCCTGGTCATTCAGGGCAGCATCTGGCTGAACTTTGCCATACCGGCCTGGCAGGGGAAGTATGTGTTCTTTATGTGCTTCCTGATCGTCACGGCCATCCAGATGGGCGCGAACATCGACTATGCGATCGTCATCTCCTCGCGCTACATCAGCCTGCGCGACGCGGGCAGGGATCGTCGGGACGCCATCGTCGAGACGCTGAACCTGGCCTTCCCGACGGTCATTACCTCGGGAACGATGATGGTGGCGGCCGGCCTGCTGATCGGCGCGCGTGTCTCCCAGTGCGTGATCGCGGGCATGGGATACTATGTCGGCACCGGCACCGCCATCTCCCTGCTCTTCGTCAACTTCGCGCTGCCGCAGATCCTCGTACTGGGTGACGGCTTCATTCGCGGCACGACGCTGCGCGCCGCCGGGGAAAAGCTGCGGAGCTTCCTGCGCCCCGTCCTGGCGACGGCGCTGGCCGCCGCGGCCATCTTCTCTGTTGTCTTTGGCGCGAGGCTCCTGCAGAACGCAGAGGATGAGCTCAACGAGAAGCTTGCGCAAAATGAGACGATCTCCGCGCAGGTCGCCGAGCTGCACAAGCTGGCGGTCGAGATGAGTCTGGACAAGGAGAGCTACGACGAGGCCAAGCTGAGCTTCGCCACCCATCTGGTCACCGACAGTGTAGGTGGGGAACAGCTTGCAGAAGGCGAGGAGAAAATCGCCGAGGGGGAGCAGAGCCTGGATGCCGCCAAGGCGACGTATGCCAGCGGAGAGGCGCAGTATGAAGCGGGGCTTGCGCAGTATGAGGCGGGGCTCGCGCAGTATGAGGCGGGCAAGGCCGCCTACGCCGAGGCCGAGCAGCAGCTGGCCGTCGGACAGGCCGCCTATGACGAGGGCCTTGCGCAGCTTAACGCCGCCAAGGAACAGTATGCCGCCGGCGAGGCGCGGCTGAACGCGATCCAGCCTGTTTATAATCTGATCATGCCGCTCTATTCCCGCTACCAGCAGATACAGAGCCGCTATGACGAGGCCGTGGCTGCCGGGGATCTGGTCACCGCGGCAATCCTGGCGGTGCAGGTGGAGGCAGCCAGAGCCGCCTTTGAGACGCAGCTCGGCAGCACCGGCTATTCTCTGGCACAGATCGTCAGCGAGTACCAGGCCGGGCAGCAGGCGCTGGCTGATGGCGCGGCGCAGATCGCGGAGGCCGAGCAGCAGCTGGCCGCGGGCAAGCAGCAGCTGGACGACGGCTATGCCCAGCTCGCAGAAGCCAAACAGAAGCTGGACGAGGCGGAGGCGCAGCTGGCCGCGGGCAAACAGGCTCTGGACTACGCCCGCCAACAGCTGGCCGAGGGCGCCGCGCAGATCGCAGACGGGGAGAACCAGCTGAACGCCGGCAAGGATGCCCTCGCGGAAGGCCGCGAGACCCTGGAAGAAAACCGGGCGCAGTTGGCCGAGGACATGAGTTTCCTGAACGACTACACCGATAAGAACGAACGCCTCAAGGCAGGGCTGGACGCTCTGATGCGGGACAGCCGGATCGCCGGGATCGCCGGGGGCGGCGCCACCGTCGCGGAAGTCTGCGACGCCGCGGAGCTTCTCCTCGCCGAGGAGTCCGCCGAGCTGAAGGCAGAGCTCCCTATGCTGCGCCTGGTCTACGTGCTGCTGGCGCTGTCCGCCGTGCTGGCGGTGCTGGCGCTCGCACTGCTGATCCTGGGCGTGCATCGCGCTGCGGCGGTGTTGCTTGCGCTCTCTCTGGTCGCAGCGATCGCCGGTCTGCTCGCCTGTAGGCTGCGCACGCCGTCCTTTGCCTGGATGCCGCTGCTGTTTCTGGCGCTTGCGCTGCTGGATGCGGCTATGGTCGGCCTTCTGACAAAGAAGCGCCATTCGGCAGAAAACGCGTGAATCGGAAAGAAAATGCAATAAAGAGATTTTTCCCCGAGGCACGCTCCGTAAGGAAGGCGCACGGATACCACCGTTTACCGGCTAAAAATGAAACCGGTGTGATCATTACGGTCACACCGATTTCGGCTGCCTGTGCGGATTATTATACAATTCTTCAATAAGAATGCTTTTTCTTTGTTTTTCTTTCAGGCAATTCCGGATACATTTCTTCAACCATTTTTTGCAGCGTTGTTCTGTCGTCCAGAATGCTTACCGGCAGCATCGGTTTTGCTCCTTCATACGGAGGTTCCGGCTCGCTGTCCGGCATATATTTTTTGCTTGCCTCCGTAATCTTCACCATAAAGCCTTTCTCATATATCCCACCGAAGATGCGCCCTCTATAGTAAAAAACATATCCTCCCATCATGGGAATGTTTCGAATATCTCCCAGATCAGACAGTTGATCCATTATGTATTCTGAAAGCTCTTTACTTTTCGACATAACAAGCCCTCCTGTGTCATAACCGGAAACTGTCAATGGATTCTTTGTTCAGGTCTGTGCGCATAATACACGGTCTCGGGATGGAATGAAGCAATCAACTCCCAGTCCGCTTTCAGAGCTGCATTTTCTTCATAAGCCCCAATATGTTCGCATGGTTCGAGATCTCCGACAAGACAATCGCCGTTATCCAAAATCAAAGAGATGCTGTCCTTGCTATGGCTTGGCGTGTGAATGATCTCTCCATGAATACCGATGCTTGACAGAAAATCTCTGCTTTCGCTGCAGGAAATCAGTTCTGCATCGACTTCGCTGATCGGACTGTATCGCAGTTTTTCTCTTGCAAAGATGCTGTCCGAAAAATGGATGCAGTCCTTTTGAACGTCCAACAGAAGGAGCTTTGCGCCCTGCTTAATCAGCTCTCCCATCAGACCTATATGATCCGGATGATAATGAGAGGCCAATACATATCCGACGTCTTTGACGCCGATGTTGTTCTGCTTGATCGCTTTGTAAAACAGAGGCATTGTTCCGGCATAGTCGGTATCAAAAAGCAAACCGCGCTCACGGCCCTGAACGAAAAAAGTATTTGTATTTCCGTATTTCAGCTTTATCATCGTCATATCCTGCCAATTCCGGTTTATCGAAAAGATTATAGCATTGCCTTGCGAGACAGTCAATCGACCCTCCATCTGCAACAGTCCCCGTAAAGGTCGAGAAAGGACTGTTGCAAAATGTTAAAGCCCTGCTTGCCTCGCAGGGGAGGGGCTTGTGCCCTCCCGGCAGCATCAAGCTGCATGAATGGCAAAAATGTTCGGCGTATTCGTACAATCTGCGAATTCGCCGAACATTTTTTGCGTGTATACTGTAGCGCTGCCGGGCGGGGCAGAGCCGCCGCCCCTACGAACGCAGTCGCACATTTACGCGCTCATCCTTTTTTTGCAGCAGACCTCTCCCGGAAGTGTCCGTTTTTCGGTTATCGGTAACGATTGCTCAGTCGCGCTTCAGGCGGCGGCGGAGGATCGCCAGCGCAGCGGCGGAGAGGAGCGTGAAGCCCGCAAGCATTCCGTAGAGCACGGGCTGCACCGTGTCGCCGGTCTTGGGGTTGGTAGTGTCGCCGTTGGTTCCGCCGGGCGTCTGGCCGTTGCGCGTCCAGATGGCGTAGAGCGTCACGTTGCCGTTTCTGAGCTCAACGTCCTCGCCGGCGAAGAACTCCGCGTTGCCGCGGCGTGCGGTGCTCCAGCCCGCAAAGCTGTAGCCGGGACGGCTGGGCGCGGCGTTCGTAATGGTCATGTAGGCGACGTAGTCGCCGCCGACGTAGAGACTCACCTGCGACTGCGCCGCGGGGGGATTGCTGCCGCCGTTGGCGTTATAGGTCAGCGTGTAGCTGGGGTTTTCCTGCCAGACGGCGTAGAGCGTTGTGTCTTCCGTGATCAGAATGTCCTTCTGGGAGGCTTTTTCGGAGTTGTATTTGTACTTGGCCTCGGTGGCCGCGGGGTCCTTGCTCCAGCCCTGGAAGGTGTAGTAATCGAGCGTGGGCTCCTCGGGGGCAATGTCAAACTTCGCGCCCACCGTGCCGGCCAGCTTGACCTGCGGCTCCGGGCCGCCCTTGCCGCCGTTGGGGTCATAACGCAGCGTGATAAATTCCTGCAGCACGTCGGCGACGCCGTCCGGGCCGTCCTCACCGTATTCGTCATAGCCGTAAACCGCATAGACGACTTTCGGGTTCAGGAGGTTATTTTCCAGCGTGACCTTCACGGTCTCCACAGTGTCGGGCTTGGTCTCGCTGTCCCGGGTGTAGATCGTTCCGTCTTTCGTCTCGGTCCAGCCGATGAAGACCACCGGCTTGCCGTCAATGTCCTCGTGCGTGGGGGCGGGCTCGGTCTTGAGCTTGTAGCTGTTCTGCGCGGAGACCCGCTCCGCCTCCGGCGCGCCTGCACCGCCGTTGGGGTCGTAGCTTACCATGCAGATCCCCAGGCCGAGCATCTTGGTTTTGGCTTCCTTGGGGTCGGGGGTGTAGGTGTTGGTATTGCCTTCGATCGCATAGTTCAGCGTGACAAGTGCGGAGGACGTGAGGTACTTGTCCTCCTCCGGGGTGCTCTCCTCGAATTTCAGCGCGGAGAGATCAGCCGGGCAGCTGAAAGTCATGGGCTCGGTGAGCTCGGAGAGGTGCCCCTCGAAATCCTCCTTCAGCTTAAACTTCGCGGTAAGCACATGGCTCTCGCTGTCAAAGCTCGGATCGCCATCGAGCTCAAAGACGCTGCTCGTGAGCACGCTCTCGCGCAGTGTCGTGAACTCCAGACGCTCATCGAGCGTGATCGTGATCACACCGCTGCAGGTGGCAGTGATGCCGGCCTGCTTTGCCTTCTCAATTACATTTTTGACCGTGTCGCTCACAGTGAAGGTCAAAGTGTAGTCCACCTTGTAGAAGGTCAGGCTGCTGTCCTCCAGACGCGTCAGCGTCTCGGGGCCGCTGAACTCCAGCGTAACAAGGCTCGTTCCGTCGCCGCCCAGATCGGGTGGCTCCAGGCCGAGCAGACCGGAAGAGGGGGCGGGGGAGGCTTCCGGAGCGGGGCTTTCCTCTGCCTCAGGCGCGGCCTTCTCATCCTCGTCCGTCTTCTTCTCCTCGGCGGGTCTGGTCACGCCGCGATCCGTCACATGCGCGTCCTCAAAGAATTTCACGAGCGCGCCAGCGTCGCTGAGGATCGCCTTCGGAGCCTCCTGCGCTTCGATCTCCCGGCTGCCGAGTCCCTCAAGGTTGTCCAGAATCGCGCTGCCCTGCTCCATGTCCAGCGCGGAGCTTCCGAGCAGGCGAATGGCGGAGAGGCCGCCGAAATTGCGCAGCTCCGAACCGGCGCTGAGCGTGAGCTTGCCGTTGTCATAGACGGCGATCATGGCGTCCTGCACCTTTTCGGTGTTGACGGTATTCTTGTCCACTGCCGGGACAAACTGCCGGCCAGCGCTGCGTCCCGCATCATCGAGCACGATGTTCTCGAGCTTCAGGGAGCCTGCGGTCTGCCCGCTCCGGCCGAGCGTACCCATCTCGATGAGCGCGGGGTTGTAGCTGCCGCGCGTCTCGTCCTGCGCCGGAGCAAAATTCTCCGCGCGGGTGAGGAGCTTCTGACCGTTGTCGCCCTGGATGGTCACGTCCTTCCCGGCAAAGCGGGCGACGTTCCGGAGCTCCAGATCCGTCAGCACGATGATGTACACGGCCTTGTCCGCCGCGGCATTGGAGGCCTCAGCGGCCTTCGCAAGGCTTGCGAAGGGCTTCGCTTCGCTGCCGTCGCCGCTCTCGTCGCTGCCGTCCTTTGAGACAAAGAACTCCGCGTAGCTCTTCGCCGCGGCCGCCGTGAGTACGGCGGGGGCGTCCGACGGCGCGGGCGATTCGGCGGGCGCGGCGCTCTCCTCCGCGCTCTCCTCTGCGGGCAAAACGTCCGCCTCCTGCGCAGATGCGCTCACCGTGATGCTCATAAGCAGGCAGCACAGCAGAAGAAGGGCTGCGCCGCGTTTCCAGATCGCTCTCATAGAAGATACCTCCGAAGGGAAGATGACAGAAAAGAAACAAAATATTGCGTTTTGCACTCGGCTTTTTCTCTACATTTTGTGAGTATAACACAAAAAATTTGAGAATGGAATAAGAATAGGGACAGGGGAAAAAACTTTTTTGAAAAAAATTCACGGGAACAAAAGGGAAAAGCCGCTTTGCGTCGTAATAAGTATATGAAAGAAAAAATGGGGAGGGCTGCGCCATGGATTGTCCGCGGAGAGAGCGGGAGAAGCTTGAGCGAATACTGATTGGACCCTGCGGGGTACGGGCGGAGAACTCCCGTGGGAGACTGCATCCGGAGGAGGAATGCAGCATCCGCACCTGCTTCCAGCGGGATGTGGATCGCATCACGCACAGCAAGGCTTTCCGCCGCCTCAAGCATAAAACGCAGGTCTTCCTGCAGCCTGAGGGGGACCATTACCGCACCCGCCTGACGCACACCCTCGAGGTCACGCGCCTGGCGCGCACGGTGGCGCGCGCACTCGGGCTCAACGAGGATCTCGCCGAGGCCATCGGCCTGGGGCATGACCTGGGTCACACGCCCTTCGGACACGCGGGCGAGCGCGCGCTCAACCGTATCTACGAGGGCGGCTTCAAGCATTACGAACAGAGCCTTCGCGTTGTGGACCGGCTCGAGCGCGACGGGCAGGGGCTGAACCTCTGCTATGAGACGCGCATGGGCATCCTCCACCACACCTATGGCGCGGAGGACGACACGCTGGAGGCGATCGCCGTGCGCCTTTGCGACCGCATCGCCTACATCAATCACGACCTGGACGATTCGATCCGCGCGGGGCTGCTCACGGCGGAGGCTGTGCCGGAGCAGATCCGCCTCGGCTGCGGTGAGCGCAACAGCGAGCGCATCAATGCCTTCATCAGCGACCTGATCGCCAATTCCGGCGGCGGCGAGCTCCGCATGTCCCCCAAAATGCAGCAGACATTTGACTTTTTCCATCGTTTTATGTATTCTGACGTTTACACCAATCCCATCGCCAAGAGCGAGGAGAGCAAGGTGGACGGGATTCTCGAGCGCCTGTACGGCTATTACTGCACGCACCCGGAGAAGCTGCCGGAGGATCTTCACCCCATCGCCGAGCGCGAGGGCGTGGGCCGCGCCGCCTGCGACTATATCTCCGGCATGACCGACGGCTACGCCATGGAGAAATACGGCGAGCTGTTCATCCCCTTTGCCTGGAGCGTGAAGTGAGCGGCAAGGTCGACCCCGGCCGACCGCTGAGAAAAACAGAGAGAGGAGGCGAGCGCCTTGCCCATCCCGGAAAAGTTCATAGAGGAGCTGGTCGAGCGCAGCGACATCGTTGACGTCGTATCCTCCTATGTGCGCCTGGGCAAGAAGAGCGGAGCCAACCTCTTCGGCCTCTGCCCCTTCCACAGCGAGAAGACGCCCTCCTTCTCCGTCTCGCCGGACAAGCAGATATACCACTGCTTCGGCTGCGGCAAGGGCGGCGGCGTCATCAGCTTCATCATGGAGATTGAGAATCTCGGCTACCGCGACGCCGTGGCCTTCCTCGCGCGCCGCGCGGGCATGACGATGCCCGAGGAGACCAACGACGCCGAGAGCCGCAGACGCGCCAGGATGCTCGCACTCAACAAGGCGGCTGCGCGCTTTTTCTACAGCCAGCTCTCGACCGAGGGCGGCCGCGCCGCCTGCGAGTATATGGCCCGGCGGCAGATCTCCCCGGAGGTCGCGCGCCGCTTCGGCCTGGGCGCCGCGCCCGACAGCTGGGACAGTCTTGAGAAGGCCATGCGCGCCGAGGGCTATACGGACCTCGAGCTGGCGGACGCGGGGCTGGTGCGCCGCGGCAAGTCCGCCGGCTTTTACGACACCTTCCGCAACCGTCTCATGTTCCCCGTCATCGATGTGCGCGGGAACGTGATCGGCTTCTCCGGCCGTATCCTCGGCGACGGGGAGCCCAAGTACATGAACAGCCCCGAGACCCTCGTGTTCAACAAGAGCCGCAACCTTTTCGCCCTGAATCTTGCGAAAAAATCAAAAAGCGGATATATTCTTCTCACAGAGGGCAACATAGACGTGGTGTCGCTGCACCAGGCGGGCTTCGATTCCGCCGTCGCCTCGCTCGGCACCTCGCTGACCGCGGAGCAGGCGCGGCTCATCTCGCGCTACACCAATGAGGTCATCATCGCCTACGACAGCGACGGCGCGGGCCTCAAGGCTTCCCAGCGCGCCATCGGCATCCTGGAAAAGCTCGACCTCAAGGTGCGCGTACTGCGCATGACGGGCGCCAAGGACCCGGATGAGTTTATCAAGACCAGGGGCGCCGAGGCCTTCCGCAAGCTGCTGGAGGGCTCGGAAAACCAGGTGGATTACCGCCTGAATACCCTCGCCCGAAACTACGACCTCAGCGACACGGAGCAGAAGCTCGCCTTCCTCGACGAGGCCTATGACATCGTGGCACGGCTGCCGGAATCCACCCGCCGGGAGATCTACGCGGCGAAGCTCGCCGCCATGGTGGAGGTCAAGGAGCAGGCTGTGCTGAGCGATGTGGAGGCGCGGCACAAGCGCCTGCTGCGCCATGCGCGCGGCAGCGAGCAGCGCGAGGCGATGCGGGTGGAAAAGCGCCCGGTCTCCGGTGAGAAGAAGCCGCGCTATGACAATCTCTCTTCCGCGGTCGGGGAGGAGGGCGTGATCCGTCTGCTGTCCTTCGAGCCGGAGCTCGGCGTCAAGCTGGAGCTGCCGGGGGAGGAGGAGTTCACCGCGCCGGCGCTGCGGGAGATCTACCATGTCCTGCGCGAGCGCATCGCGCGGCATGAATCAGTGAATCCCGCCATGCTGAGCGGGGTGTTGAGCAGCGAACAGCTCAGCCTGCTTATCTCCCTGCAGGACAAGCCCGAGCGCCTGGCCAACAGCGAGCAGGCAATGCGGGATTACATCCGCAAGATCCGCGAGAGCGCCGGCGGCGGGAGCTCCCTGAGCCTGCGCGAACAGGCGGACAAGTACCGCCGGAGCGGAAAAGGCTATAAGGACGGCTGAAGCAAGGAAAGCTGCAAGCAGCAGGATCCTTGGACTTAACAAGAATAATATTCGCCCGCCTGTGACAGACGGTGCGAGATCACCCTTGACATGCGCAGGCATGCAGAGAATGACAGAGAAAACGAAAGGGGTACCCACAGATGAACGAGAACCACAATTTCACCGAGGAAGAACTGGAGAGCATGGCAGACAAGCTTCTGGAGGAGGCGTCCGCCAACGATCTGGCTTCCCAGACGGAGACGGAGCTGCCCAAGCCCAGGAAACGCGCCGCCAAGAAGAAGGAGAATCCGGAGCCCGTCAAGAATCCGGAGGAGCGCCTGGCCGAGCTTCTCGAGAAGGGCCGGAAAAACGGCAAGATCTCGGCCAAGGAGCTCGAGTGCCTGGAGGAGATGAACCTCGACGGCGACCGCATCAGCAAATTCTATGAGACCCTGGAGCAGAACGGCATCGAAGTGGACGTTCCCGACGATCTGCCCCCGATCGACGAGGATCTGCCCGACGCGGAGGAGCTCGTGGAGATCGAGCAGGCCGCAGAGGAGCTCACCGATACGGATTCGATGATGGACAGCCTCTCCACCGACGATCCGGTGCGCATGTACCTCAAGGAGATCGGCAAGGTGCCCCTGCTCACCGCGGAGGAGGAGCTGGAGCTCGCCAAGAGCATGGTCATCGACGAGAAGGCTGTGCAGCAGACGCTGCTTGAAATCGTCCGCGACAGCGGCGGTGTGCCCGCGGAGGTCGAGGCCGTGCTGAAGGAGCTCTCTCTCAACGCGGAGGATCACAAGCGTTTTCTCCATCAGATCCGCGAAGCCGGGATCGAGCCCCACGCCGAAGAGCGGCCCGAGCTGCCCGAGGCGCACAAGGCCGAGATGGAGGCGCTGCGCCGACAGATCAAGGAGGCCAAGAACGCCAAGCACCGCATGACCGAAGCCAACCTCCGTCTGGTCGTCTCGATCGCCAAGCGCTATGTCGGCCGCGGCATGCTCTTCCTCGACCTCATCCAGGAGGGCAACCTTGGCCTTATCAAGGCCGTGGAGAAGTTCGACTACACCAAGGGCTACAAGTTCTCTACCTATGCCACCTGGTGGATCCGCCAGGCGATCACCCGCGCCATCGCCGACCAGGCGCGCACGATCCGCATCCCCGTTCACATGGTCGAGACCATCAACAAGACGATCCGCGTCTCCCGCCAGCTCCTGCAGGAGCTGGGGCACGATCCCTCCGCCGAGGAGATCGCCGAGGAGATGAACATGCCGGTCGACAAGGTGCGCGACATCCTGAAGATTGCGCAGGAGCCGGTCAGCCTGGAGACCCCCATCGGCGAGGAGGAGGACTCCCATCTGGGAGACTTCATTCCCGACGAGGATGCCTCCGAGCCCTCCGAGGCTGCGTCCTTCTCCCTGCTGCGCGAGCAGCTTGAGGAAGTGCTCGACACGCTGGCGCCGCGCGAGAAGAAGGTGTTGGAGCTGCGCTTCGGCATCGAGGATGGCCGCACCCGCACGCTCGAGGAAGTGGGCAAGGAATTCAAGGTCACGCGTGAGCGCATCCGCCAGATCGAGGCCAAGGCGCTGCGCAAGCTGCGCCACCCCAGCCGCTCCAAGAAGCTGCGCGATTTCCTCAACTAAGCTGAATCTTGCGGGGGCGGCGCGTTCTGCCGCCGCTGTGCGGGATCGCGCCTGAATTACCCGAAAGGAGAGACATACACATGAAGCTCTGCAGGATCGAGACGCCGGAGGGCGTACATGTAGGCCTGGTGACTGCGCGCGGCATTATCGACGCGGCGAAGGCGGGCATGCCGTTCGGCATGGAGCATGTCATCACGGGAGTCGGCCATGGACGCCTGCGGCTCTATGGAGAAGACGAAAGTCTCCCCGTTGTGGAAAACCCGCACTTTGCCAACGTTGTCGAGCGTCCGGGGAAGATCCTCTGCGTGGGTCTCAACTACAAAAAGCACACAGAAGGCATCCATATGCAGCTTCCGGAGCACCCGGTGCTGTTCTCCAAGTTCCCCGATGCGCTGGTTCCGAGCGGCGCAAAGGTCTCGCTTCCCGCCTGGGAGACGAGCTACGACTACGAGGCGGAGCTTGTCATTGTGATCGGCATGACGGCCTGGGGAGTCAGCGTCGAGGAGGCGAAGAAATGCATCTTCGGCTACACCTGCGGCAACGATCTCAGCTGCCGCAGCGCGCAGATGCTCACGAGCCAGTGGCTCATCGGAAAGGACATGCCCGGCTTCGGCCCCTGCGGCCCCTATATCGTGACGGCGGACGAATTCGACCCCGATGAGCCGCACGCGATCCGGAGTTATGTAAACGGAGAACTCCGCCAGGACGGCCTGAGCACGGATATGATCTTCTCCTGCGCCGAGATCGTCTCCTTCGCCTCGCATTATGTGCGCCTCCAGCCCGGCGACCTCATCTTCACCGGCACGCCGAGCGGTGTTGCGCTCGAGCAGCGGGAGGACAAGCGCCGCTGGATCGAGCCGGGGGACGTCATCCGCGTCGAGATCGAGGGCATCGGTACGCTGCTCACGGAGATGACGGACTGACGCGCCTGCGTTAAAACGAAGAAAACCCCGGAACGGTTCAAAGAGAATCGTTCCGGGGTTTTTCCTGGCTGCAGCTGTTGACAGGGAAGGCTCAGGAGCCCTCTCCGATGCGGCTGCGCACGTAATCATCCACGTCCCGCAGATCCAGATCCAGCGCGACGGAGAGCTCGCCGTTGAGCATGTCCTTCGCGCGCTTCATCGTCGATTCTGCGCGGCTCGAGCGGGTTTTGCGCTCGCCCATGCGCTGCCGCAGCCCCTTGACGATGGAGACCAGCGCATCGCAGCTGTGCGTGCGGAAAAGATCCTTGTAAAACGCGTCCACGTGATTGAAGCGGCTGTCCTTGCAGATGGCCGGCTCGATCTCCGGCATGCGGTCGATCAGAGCCTCGGCTTCTTCCCGGCTCATGACGGGGCGCATGAAAGCCGTAGTGTCCACAGGAGCGAAATAGGTCCCGCTCCCGATCAGCGGGGAAAGGTGATAATAGAGCCTGTCGCGCGAGGCGCCGCTGACATTCAGCGGCGCGATGCACACGATTGTGCACACACCGTTCTCCCCGTATACGATTTTATCTCCGACCTGATACATCAATAATATCCCCCACTTTATAACTTATGGTACTATAATACTATACATTTGGAGCGATTTCAAGCATTTAATATTAAAAAAAGTTAAAAGAAATATTGAAAGGGATGAACGGAAGGATTCCCGGAAATGAGCGAAAACAGCGAAAAAAGGCGAGATGACGCGGAAAACTCGTTGTTTTTTCAAAGCGTATTTGCTATAATTACCAATATACCAATATAATGATAAAATGACATAAGATTCGGCAAAGGAAAAAAGAATGAGGCTATATCTGCGGGATCACGAATATAAATATGCGGTGGAGCAGATGCTGCTGACGCTCTATCCCGACGAGCGTCCCGTCTACCCGGCTGGGAAGCCGGAGGGAGAGCGGATGGAGATCCGGCTCAGCCGCGGTGCGCGCTTCACGACGGCGACCTGCCTGCTCGTCCGGGACGGGCGGCGCTTTCACGGCCGTGCTGCTGTCCGCAGCGACGCGCTCCGTTCTCAACTGGAGACGGATCGGAAATGCCAGCGACTGGTCAAGAACGCCATGTACCGCGCCGCGCTCGCCGCGGGGCATGCCAGACCCGCCTGGGGCGGGCTCACGGGCGTGCGGCCCGGCAAGCTCCTCTGCGCGCTGCAGCGGCAGGGCCTCGGCGAAGAGGAGGCGCTGCGGCAGTTCCGCGAGGAGTTCGACGTGAGCGCAGAACGCGCCGTCCTATGTCTGGACGCGAGTCGCTACACCCTGGCGGCGGAGCGCTCCATGGCGCCGCAGGACGTCTGCCTCTATGTGGGCATTCCGTTCTGCCCGACGCGCTGCTCCTACTGCAGCTTCGTGAGCCAGTCCGTGGAAAAGAGCATGAAGCTGATCCCGCCTTTTCTTGAGGCGCTGGAGCGGGAGCTCGCCGCCGTCGCCGCACAGGTGAAGGCGCTGGGACTGCGGGTGCTGTCGATCTACTTCGGCGGCGGCACGCCCACCACGCTCTCCGCGGCGCAGCTGGAGCGGCTCTGCTCGCGGCTGGAAGCGGAGTTCGACCTCTCCCATCTGCGGGAATACACCGTCGAGGCCGGCCGGCCCGACACCATAACCGAGGAAAAGCTGCGTGTTCTGCGCGCCCATGGGGTCGACCGCGTGAGCGTCAATCCGCAGACCATGTCGGACGCCGTGCTGGAGACCATCGGCCGCAAGCACAGCGCGGCGCAGATCGTCTCCGCGCTGGAGCTGGTGCGCAGGGTAGGCGGAATGAGCGTCAACATGGATCTTATCGCAGGCCTGCCCGGGGACAGTCCTGCGGGCTTCTCCCATACGCTCGACGCGGTGCTCTCGCTCGCGCCGGAAAACATCACCGTGCACACGCTCTCGCTCAAAAAGGGCAGCCGCATCACCCTCGAGGGCGCTGCGCTGCCGGATGGCGAGGCGGTCTCCGCCATGCTCGACGAGGCGATGGCGCGTCTGCGCGGCGCCGGCTACAGTCCCTATTATCTCTACCGGCAGAAGTTCATGTCGGGCGGCTTTGAGAACGTCGGCTGGACGAAGCCCGGCTATGAGAATCTCTATAACATCTGCATCATGGAGGAGCTCTGCTCGATCCTCGCGATGGGCGGCGGAGGCTCCACCAAGCTCATCGCCCCCGGCGAGGGCAGGAACATCCGCCTCATGGCGCCGAAATACCCGCTAGAATACGTCAACAGCATTGAAAAGACCTGCGCCGACAAGGAGAAGATCGGCGAATTCTATCGACAGGAGGGAACCACATGGCTTACCAGCTCTCAGAACTGAATTTCCGCACCGTCTCCGACCCGAAGGGCTTTATGGAGGAGGCCGACGCACGCTACCACAGCCGCGTGGAAGCGGCGGCGGAACTGATATTGAACAACCGCTCGCGCAGCCCGATCGTGCTGCTGTCCGGGCCCTCCGGCTCCGGCAAGACCACCACGGCCATGAAGATCGCGCAGGCGCTCGAAAAGCGGGGCGTGAAGTCGCACTACGTGGCGATGGATGACTATTTCAAGACCGTCGACCGGGAGACCGCTCCGCGCACCCCGGAGGGGGAGATCGACCTGGAGAGCCCGCTCTGCCTGGATATGGAGCTGCTCAACATGCACTTCACGCAGCTGGCAAAGGGGGAGCGCATCTATGTGCCGAAGTACGAATTCTCCCGCCAGATGCGCATCCAGGAGCCGTCCAAGTCCCTCAAGCTGGGGAAGGACGAGGTCGTGGTCTTCGAGGGTATCCATGCGCTCAACGACATGATCACCGAGAAGCACCCGGAGGCCTTCAAGCTCTATGTCTCCGCCCGTAGCGACGTGGAATTTGAAAACGCTGTCGTCTTCAAGCGCACCTGGTTCCGCCTTGTGCGCCGCACCGTGCGGGATTTCAAGTTCCGCGGCTCCGACCCGGCCGTCACCATGGCCATGTGGGCCAACGTCCGCCGGGGTGAGAAGCTCTTTATCTCGCCCTTCAAGGACAAGGCGGACTTCCAATTTGACACCTCGCTGCCCTACGAGCCGGCAGTCTTCAATGCGACGGCCACGAAGCTTTTCCAGACTGTCCCGGAGGGGATCGAGCGCTATGAGGAGCTGCGCGCCGTCCTGCCCGCCATCCAGCTCTTCGGCCATATCGACGAGGACGACGTCGCGCCGGACTCCCTGATCCGCGAGTTCATCGGCGGCGGCATATACGGATCCTGATACCGCGAAAACGAAACAACGCAAAAAACACGCTCCCTGCATAGGGGCGTGCAAATTAGGGAGACGACAGGTTTTGAGCTGGCCTTTTCCGCCCGTGCTTCATGAAAAATTGCGGAAATACGCACAAGTATTCCCGCAATTTTTCATTTTGCCTGAATAAAAAACTCTTCGCTCAAAACTGCCCTGCACCTGAAAAAGAGAGATTTTTCTGTCAGACGAGGCGAAAAACGCAGAAATACTGGAGATGTATTTCGAGCATTTTCAACGAAGCATGACGGGAAAAGAGCCTTTTTCAGGCTGCCGTATCCTTAACTTGCACGCCCTTGGGAGCGTGTTTTTCGTCGGGAGCCAGGTCAGACCTTGCGGTCGCGAACCTGAGAGTCGTAGTGCTTGTTGAGCCAGGGGCGGATCACGTAGTAGATCAGCTTGTTCTCGCCGTTGGTGATGTAGAGGGCGAAGGTGAGCACGAAGCCGATCAGACCGATGAGCGCGACCTTGCCGAGGAGCTTGCCCAGCAGTTTGAGCAGCTTGCAGGAGCATTTCTTCCGCATCGTCTCTTCTCCTTTCTCAGTAGGCCTGCGAATCGTCGAACTCCACGATCGTGGGGTCGAGCGGCTTCTCGTTCAGGACCACGGACATGTAATTGTTGACGCAGTTGCGCATATCCTGGCGGGACACGGTGCGGCTGTCCTGGAGGTCGTGCTCCACAAAGATGAAGTGGAAGCCGAGATCCCGGGCCTGCTCCTCCATGAGCGCGTGCGTGCCGAGCATGCCCTTGCAGGCAATGTTGTCGTTAAAGAGGATCATGTCGCAGTTGAAGTTCCTGGCCCAGTCCCAGAGCGCGTTGATGTTGTCCCAGCCGCCGACGGCGTGATGGCGCATACAGGCCTTCTCGGTGAAGCGGGTCAGGTCGTCCATGGCCTTCTTGGGGTCCTCAGTGTCGATCATGTTGTAGCCCATGGTGGAGTCCATGTTCAGCACGATCGTGATGCCCCAGCAGTTCTGCACCCAGGTGGGGAAGTCGGTGTAATACACGGCGGAGGGCCCCCAGAGGAAGGCGCGGTGCCGTGTTTTGCCGCTGAAGGGGCGGTACTTCTGCTCATAGGCCCTGCGCATGATCTCGATGACCTTGCGGTCGACCTTGTTGAAGTAGGGCTCCTGCCCGTTCACGCTCTGCCACTCGTAGAGCCGGTAGAGGCTCTCGGCAACGCCGCTGAGCGGAGAGTAGGGCGTCTTGAAGAGATCCCATTTCTCGAGCTCGATGGTGTTCTGCTCGTTCATGAGCCTGGCGTATTTGAAGAACTCGTTCCAGTCGTACTTCACGCCGTAGTGCTCCTCGACGAAGGCCATGGCGTCCTTGAGTGTCTGGCGGGAGTAGGGCAGAGCCTCGGGATTGTTGTGCTGCATGGCGAGCGTAATGGGGAAGTCCGGCTTTCCGATGCGGCGGCGCTGGAACATGGAGGTGGCCTCCGAGGCGTTGCAGGGCATGTTGGTCGAGAGCATGACCTTGCCGACCAGCGGAAACGCGTCGTCGATGGCGACGCCGGTCTCCGCCGCGCAGCGGGAGCAGACGTCCGCCGGCAGACCGTAGGACTCAGCCACGTCGATGTAATAGGGCTCGATGTGCTGGTCGATGTCGCAGATGATGAACTCCGGCAGGGTCTGCAGCGGGAAGGGATAGAGGCCCTTGAAGCCCTTGAGGAAGAGCGGGGTGATGGTCTCGTCGTGGGGGATGATGTTGTAGGTGTCCTTGCCGCCGCCGAGACGGGCGTCGTTCTTGAGGCCGAAGGCGATCTTCTTGGTGAGGGACTGCACGATGGCGTGCATGTTCATATGCGCGATGCGCAGCTCCGTCCCGCGGTAGCCCTCAAAGAGACGGTCGATGAACATGAAGGTGCCCAGGTAGGAGCCCATCCAGCGGTATTCCCAGAAGCCCTTGAGAATGGGCAGCGGCGCGGAGGCCACCATCTGCACCATGGAGAGGATGTTGTTGAGCCAGGCGGTGTAATCGTAGAGCGTGTCTTTCACGCCGCGCCACTCGCGCCATTTGGCGACGCCGGTCTTGTCGTAATAGCGGCTGCGCAGGCCGCCCTTGCCGTTCTCGGCCTGCCACAGGGGGTCAAAGCGCTCCAGCGCCTTGTCGATCGGCGCGAGGAGCTTGTCGGTCAGTTTCATGCGTTTTTCCCTCCCTGAATGTGCTTGATCTCCAGCGACTCGATGAAGGCCTGGAAGCGGGTGCGCAGCTGCCCGACCGCGCCGAGCGCGTATTCCTTCTCAATGGTGCAGGTAGGCACGTGCAGCTCATTGATGAGGATGTTGGACTTGAGCACCTTCTCGTAGCTCCAGAATTCACAGAACTTCATGTTCTCGTAGATGACGCCGTCGGCATGGAATTCGTCTACCAGGCGCTTGACCTCGTTGGTGCGCTGGTCGATCTTCATGCCGTCCATAAAGCGGGCGCACTGGTTCCAGTACAGATAGGTGCGGGCGATGGCGTCGAAGGCGCTCTCTCCCTCGCGGATCTCGATCTCCTCGCGGCTCGGGAAGGAGCCAAAGCAGTAGCGGTCGGCCACCACCATGGCGCCGCAGCCCTCGATCAGCTTGGTGAAGCCTTCGTCGTCGATCTCGCTGCCCACCAGCACGACGCGCGCGCGGAAGGGAAACTTCGGCTCCGGCTCGCGGCTGCGCAGCTCCTCGAGCGTCTCCTCCAGATAGGGGAGGATGAGGTCGTGCGGACAGACCTGGCTCACGAGCTGGATCACGTGAAACTCATAGCCGGTGATCGGGGGATTGGGCAGACGGCGGAAATTGCCGATCTCGGTGACGACGCGGCAGAGGCGGTTGTGCTCCTCAATGGCCTTGCGCATGGCCTCCTCGGACACGTCCACGCCCAGCCGCTCGCGCAGCGGCTCGAGGATCTTGACGCGCAGCTGGACCTTGTAGTAGTCGAGATTGGTCTGGTCGCCCTTCATGGGCGGGTCGATCTGCGTGACAAAGAAGCGCTCGTTCTTGATCGGCTTGATGAGGAAGAAGTGCTGCTCCATGCGGTCCATGGTGGCGCAGGATTCGGCGCCGAAAAGGGCGTCGAGGTAGTTGTACCCGCCCTCGACGGCGCGCTCAAGGATCGAGCGGGCGTAGGGACAGGTGCGGTTGGTCATGTAGTAGCCGGCTATGTCGGTGGATGTGCAGCGGGGAGCGCGCAGGCGGCTGGAGAAGCAGCCGGGCAGGTTCAGCAGGACCTCGGGAACATAGTAGCAGTTGTAGCCGAGGGCGAGTCTGCCCTCCGCCTTGGCCTTGCTCACGAGCTCGTTCTGCGCGTCCTGCAGCAGGTTTTCAAAAAAGATCAGATGCTTCAGGTCTTTCACGCAATACACCTCTTATCGTTTGAAGTTTTCCGGGAATTGTAACAAATATTTTAGCATTTCCACAGGAAACCGTCAAGGAGAGAGGGGCAGAAAGAAGGGTGTTCCGGCATATTTACCAGAAAGAACAGAATTTACCGTTGGTTCATTTCTTTACCCTTGCAAGGCAGGTAAAAAAATGATAAGCTATGAACACAAGAAAGCCAAAGCTATAACAATAAAGGAGGCTGATCCATATGGTTGGCATTATCATGGGCCTGAAGGGCTCCGGAAAGACCAAGAAACTGGTGGATCTGGTGCGCGCCGCCGTAGCGGAAGAGACCGGCGACGTGGTGTGCATTGAGAAAGAACGCAAGCTCACGTTTGACATCCCCTATCAGGCCCGTCTGATCGACGCCGGCACTTACGATATCGGCAGCTATGAGTTCCTCAAGGGGCTCATCTGCGGCGTGCACGCCGGCAACTATGATATCACGCATTTCTTTATCGACAACTTCTACAAGCTCGTCAATGACAAGAGCCCCAGCGAGCTGGAGCGTTTCCTCGCCTGGCTGGAGGAGTTCTCCGAGCAGGAGAAGATCAGCTTTGTGATCAGCATCTCGGCCGACCCGGAAAAGTTCGGCGAGAGTGTCAAGAAGTATATCATATAACATATCCGCATATCCTATCAGACAGTATTCTTTCGGAAAGGAGCCAGAATCATGGACGAAGAAAAAGTGAATGAGACCGTCGAGGGCGAACCCTCTGAGGAAAACAAGAGAGACGCGCGGAAGATGGTCGAGCAGATCAAGGAAATGGTGAAGAAGGGCAATGTCGCCCGTGTCGTGGTGATCCACAATGATGCGCCGATCCTGAACGTTCCCCTGAACGCGGGCATTCTCGGCACCGCTCTGGTCACCCTTGCCTCCCCCTGGGCGATGATCGCCACCGTGATCGCCACCATCGGCTTCTCCTGCCGCGTGCAGGTCGTCAAGACCGACGGAGAGGTCGTGGAGATCCTCCACGAGGACACCGGCAAGAAAGCCAAGGAATTCGGCGCGGAAGTGATCCGCGAAGTGAAGGACGCCATTGAAAAGAAATAACCCTCAGCTGCTTCGGGCGTCTGCCTGAAAACGGCGGACGATAAGACGACAAGCTGAACAGGGATACCGCGCATGTTTTCGTGCGCGGTATCCCTGTTTTTGCAGGCGGGAGGAATAAGCTTTTGCGGCGAAATAAGGGGAAAAGGAATATGGGCGAAAAAGACGGATATGATAAAAGTGCTTGTCATATGGTGGGAACTGTGGTAAAATCCCCTATGTATGCGCAGAACCGTTCTGCCGCTTCCTGAGAACAATACAGAACTGAGGTATACATCGTGAGCAACAAAAAAGAGACACGCCCGGAGCTGAATGCGGAGCAGGTGCAGGAGCTGAGACAGCGCCGCAGGAAAGCCCGCCGCAAACGGGCCGGCGTCGTGATCGACCGCATCTTCGGTTTCCTGATGGCGACGGTGATCGTCGTCGGTCTTGCCTGCCTGGGCCTGGAATACGTGCTGGTGAAGGGACCTTCCCCCGCGCTGCGGGACACCTTTGTCATGACCATGCTGGAGACACGCCGCTTCGGCTTCATCCCCCGCATTTTCCTCACGCAGCAGGAGGTAGAGGAGATCCGCGCGCTCAAGAGTGTGCATCAGAACGTGGATTTTGACCCCACGCTGATTCAGATCGCCTCCGAGAATGAAGGAGAGGAAAACCCGGCGCAGCCCGTCGACGGACAGAGCACGGGCTCTCCCTACGGCCTTGTCGATGAAGACGGGGACGGTCTGATTCTCGAGGAGGTCCACGGCCGCGGCTTCTCCGGCTATATGCTGATCGTGCTCGATCCCAGCCGCGTCTTCATCGCCAACGGCGGCGGCGGACTTACCATCGAGACGATGGTGCAGAACAACGGCGCCATCGCGGGCATCAACGCCGGTGCGTTCTACGATCCGAACGGCCAGGGCAGCGGCGGCAAGCCGGAGGGTCTGACGATCTATGACGGCGTGGTGGCCTCCTACGGTTACGGCTGCGATCCCATCGCCGGCTTTGACGAGAACCACATCCTCCATGTCGGCTATCACACGCTGGAGCAGGCCGTGAACAGCGGCATCGTCTCCTGCGTGAGCTTCGGCCCGCCGCTCATCATCAACGGTAACCCGGCCGATCCTGCCGAGCTCGTCAGCGGCGTGAATCCCCGCACTGCCATCGGCCAGCGGGCGGACGGCGCGATCCTCATGCTTGTCATCGACGGCCGCCAGGGCGCCAGCATGGGTGCCAATTACACCGACTGTATGGAGATGATGCTCCAGTACGGCGCGGTGAACGCCAGCAACATGGACGGCGGCTCGTCCACGGTCATGTATCTTAACGGCCAGGTCATCAACAGCCCCTCCTCGGCCACCGGCGGCTCCCGCTGGCTGCCGAACGCCTTCCTGGTGCGCTGAGAGTAGGAGATTACAGAATGAACAAACAGAAAAAACGGAACAAATCCGGTTCCGTCCTTTACGGGATCTTTATTACGCTCTGGACGCTGATCCTCGCGGGCGCCGCCTTCTTTGTGCTCAAGCACTATGTCTGGACCTATGCGGAGGAGTATGAGGCCTCCCAGATCACGCCGACCATCGAGGCTTATATGGATGGCCTGCGGGAGAATCTGCTGTCCGCCGGCGTCGTCGAGACGATAAAATCCATGCCGCATGAATTCCAGACGGACGAGGAATGCGAGGCCGTGGTGCTCGACATGCTGCAGGGCGAGCTGAGCTATTCGCGCGGCGCCTCTCAGGACCCCTCCACCGCAGTGTACGACCTGCTGTGCGGGGAGAACATTTTCGGGCGGGTCACGCTCGCACGGGATGACTCCAGGAAGGACGAGCTGATGTTCCCCGATATGCTGCCCTGGAAGGTCCTGAAGGACGAGTTCTATTTCGACGGCTTCTACACGGGCCTCACCGTGACCGTCCCTTCGGACTACAGCGTTGTGGTCAACGGCCGCCTCCTCGATGAGAGCGCCATCACGCAGACCGGCATCCATTACGATGTGCTCGAGAAGTACTATGCGGAGTTCCCGAACCTCCCGACCAAGGTCACCTATCATGTCGACCAGATCTTCGGGCATATCCAGCCCGTGATCCTTGACCGCCACGGCGTCGAGACCGTCATTGATCCCGAGCGGGACGATTCCCAGTTCATCGAGCCGGTGGACGAGGGCACGCGCGCCCGCATGGAGACCTTCTCGGTGGACTTCTGCCGGAATTACCTCGCCTTCAACGCATCTGTGCAGGACATGACCTATCTCTACCAGCTGCTGCGCCCCTATATCGTGCTTGACAGCGACCTGGATGTGCGTCTGCATCAGGCGATCGACGGCCAGTACGGCTACAGTCACACCACGGCCTTCTCCTTCGGCGGAGCGCAGCTGCACAATGTCACGCCGCTCGGCAACGGCTATTATATCATTGATGTTTCTGCGACTGCGACCACGCTGCAGCCTGCCGGCACGCAGTATGTCGATCGCAATTTCCTCATCACCTGTGTGGACTCCGGCGGAGATATCCGCGCGCTCACAGTGGAGGACTACTGAGCAGAGCCTCAGGAGGAAAACCATGACCCAAAGCAATAAAGTCCAGGAGGCGGTGGCCATCGTGCTGCCGTCTCTTGACCCAAACGCCAAGTTCATCTCCGTGGTGGACGGCCTGCTCGAGGCGGGTTTCCGGCACATCGTCATCGTGGACGACGGCAGCGCGCAGGAGAACCGGAAGTGGTTCGAGCAGGCGGCAGCCCATCCCGCGTGCCATGTGCTGCACCATGAGGTCAACCGCGGAAAGGGAAGGGCGCTGAAAACCGCCTTTTCCTATGTCAGAGAGCATCTGCCTTTTCTGCAGGGCGTCGTCACGATCGACGGAGACGGCCAGCATCTGCTGCCGGATATCATCGCCTGCGGCGAGCGCATGCTCCGCGAGGGGGACAAGGTCGTTATCGGCTGCCGGGATTTTGACCAGCCGGGCGTCCCGCCGCGCTCCGTCGCCGGGAACAAGACCACCTCCCGCATGTTCCGCCTGTTCTACGGCATCCGCCTGTCCGATACCCAGACCGGCCTGCGCGCCATCCCGGCCTCCTGTCTCGAGCGCTTCTGCGCAATCTCCGGAGAGCGCTTTGAGTATGAGACCAATATGCTGCTGCAGATGAAACGCATGGGCGTCGGCTTTGTCGAGCAGCCCATCGCCACCGTCTATGACCCCGAGGACTACAGCTCGCACTACAACGCCGTCAAGGACTCCTGGCGGATCTTCAAGGTGATGTTCAAGGGCCTGTTCAGAAAGGGCTGAGTGATGAAAAAAGCCAAACAGCCGCTGCTGTATGTGCTCAGCTCCGTCTCCTCCTGGGCGGTGGATACCGGCGGATACTACATCCTCTTCCGCCTCTTTTCCGCGGCGCTCGGGCCGTATGCGGAGACGGTGTGCAACATCGGCGCGCGCGTGATCTCCTCTTTCTTCAACTTCAACCTGAACAACCGCATCGTATTCCGCAACGGGGGCTCCTACGGAAAGGCGCTGCTGCGCTATTACTGCCTTGCGGTGCCGCAGGCGCTGCTCTCCACGCTGCTGCTGAACCTGCTCGGGCGCCTCTTCGGTGCGGATACGGCGCTCGCCTCGACGACCGTGAAAATCCTCGTGGACGGGACGCTTTTTGTGCTGAGCTTCTTTATCCAGAAGCTCTGGGTCTTCCGGGACAAAAAACCGGAGACGGAACGAGAGGATCAGACAACGACAATTACATAAAAAGTGCAAAACACCGCCGCGCCTGGCATTGTCCGGGCGCGGCGGTGTTTTGCTTTGTTATACTAATACCTGATAAAAAGCTTTAGAAAGATTTCCGAGACAGAATTGCGCCAGACGAGGCGGCGACCGCAGAGCATAATGGAGATATATGGTCAAGGCCGCCAACACAGTATGGTACAATTCTGGCCGGAAAGAATCAAAGGTTTTTATTAGGTGTTAGTATCAGGATCTCAGCTCGAGAAAGCCGGGCAGCGGCTCCGCGTCGATCTGCTCATGGCAGTCGGCAAATTCGCCGTCCACCGTCCACTCCAGGTCGGCGGGCGCCTCAATGTGGATGCGACTGGCGTGGAAGAATTCCAGGTTCGGTACTTCGTAATTCTGGGAAAGCAAGCCGCGGATGGTCTCCTCCAGATCGGGAAGCGTTTTGGGCTCGCGGATGAGGAGCACCTCGAAGATCCCGTCGCAGGTGTCCACCTGCTCGGCGGGAAGCGCGAGCGTGCCGGCTATGGAGGTGGAATTGCAGATCGCGCCGAAGAGAAAATCCCCCTCGATAACGCTGCCGTCGGCGGAGAGCTTGAGATGCCAGGGCTTGACCTTCGAGAGATCCTTGACTGCGTCGAGCAGATAAGCGGTGTGTCCAAGCACGTTTTTCATGTTCTGATCCGTCGTGTAGCTCAGCCAGGAGAAGGCGCCGAAGGCGGCGACATAGGAGAAGCAGAAGTCCCCGAAGCGGCCGACGTCATAGCGCTTGAGCTGCCCGGAGGCGGCAGCTTCGGCGGCGCTGAGGATATCGGACGAGAGGCCGCGTGATACGGCGAAATCGTTGGTGCTGCCGCAGGGAATGTAGCCGACCGGAATGTGGATATCCTCGGCGACCAGACCGCTGAGCACCTCGTTGAGCGTCCCGTCCCCGCCGCAGCAAACCAGCTGATCATATTCGCGTGCATAGCGCGCTGCAAACTCCGTTGCCTCGCCTTTGCGGGCAGTGACCATCGTGGTGACGAGGCAGCCCGCGTCCATAAAAGTGCGGATGACCTGCGGCAGATAGCGCAGGATCGCCTTTTTCCCGGATACGGGGTTTATGATCAGCAGCAGACGCTTGTGTTCCATGAAGAGGCCTCCTCAGACGCCGATCCCGGCGATATGCAGGCAGATGTAGGCGGTGGGAATGGCGAAGAGCAGACTGTCCGCACGGTCGAACATGCCGCCGTGCCCGGGGATCAGATTGGAGAAATCCTTCACGCCGATCATGCGCTTGATCAGGCTCTCGGCCAGGTCGCCGACCTGACCCATGCTGGAGGATACAAAGGCGGTGATCAGACAGACGGGAAGGGAGATGTTGTTGAAGATGGGGAGCAGGTAGAGGATCAGACCCACGACGAGCGAGGAGAGCGCGCCGCAGACGGCGCCCTCGACGGACTTCTTGGGGCTGACCAGCGGCGCGAGCTTGTGCTTGCCGAAGCGCAGGCCGCCGAGAAGGGCAAAGGTGTCGCAGGTCCAGGTGGCCAGGCAGCCGAAGGCGAGCGTCTGCAGCCAGATCTCCCCGGTGCTGATGCTCATCAGCAGCCCGAAGAGAAAGCAGGGATAGCAGAGCCCGGCCAGTGTGTAGAGAGCGCCGCTGCCGCTCACCTTCTTATGTAGGATGCCGGAAAACAGCGCGAGATATACACCTCCGCCGAGACAGGCGAGATAGGCGATCGGCCCGAGATGGAAGATCGCGAGGATGGCCTGCGCGCAGATATAGACATACATGACCCAGGCGCAGCAATAGACCTCGAGCTTTTCCAGATTCCGGCTCAGCTCATAGGCGCAGAGAAGGCCGGCAGCCGCGAAATACAGGATCCGGGTTATCTCCGAGGCAAAGACGCACACGCCGGTGACAGCCAGGAGCACCACGGCGGATATCACACGCTTTTTCAAATAGAACACCTGCTTTTTCCCCGGGAAAAACGGCCCGGGAACATATCGTCGCTATTGTAGCATAGTTTTTTCCCCCGCTCAAGCCGCTTATACGGGATCTGCGGCAAAACGCAGGAAACAGCCGGAATTAACGTAATCAAAGGCCGGATCCTCACGTTGTCGCGGGGATCCGGCTTTTGCCGAACTGTGCGGGGGAGGATTATTCTGCGGCCGCGGCGTCTGCGGCAGCTTTGGGAGCTGCCTTGAAGAGCAGGGCGAAGAGCCCGGTCAGCAGGGAGGCGACCGCAATGGCGATCCCCAGAACCGCGGCGGAGACGGTCGGGCCGGCGCCGGCGATCGTGGACATCGGGAAGCCGCCGGATCTGCTGAGCACGGCTGTTGCCGCGCCGCCGAGCAGCGCGAGAACAGAGAAGACCAGCGCTCCGCCGCGCCTGGGGATCAGCCCGAGCACCGCGGCGACGAGGCCGAGCACGGAGGCGACGAGCGCAGCGATCACCGCAATAGCGCGGCCGGTGAGCTCGTTGGTCACAACGACGCTGGTATCAGCCAGAAAATCGCGGCCCGCGCCGACCACCTCAAGTGCCTTGTCAAGGTCGAGGAAGCGGTTGTCGTTGAGGAAGACATAGTGGTTCTCCTCGTCCAGCATCCAATAGGTGAAGTCCTCCGGCAGACGCTCGGAGATCCTGGTCACCAGCGGGCTGCCGTCGGCGGCATAATACGTATCGGTCGCGAGGACACGGGCGAGGCCGTCCGCAACCTGCTTCTGCCCGTCCTCGTAATCGCTGAGCTGGGTGAGACCGTTGGCGAGCTTCTCTGCGCCTTCGGCGAGAGCCGCCTGCCCGGCGGCATAGTCGGCATAGCCGGCGTCGAGCGTGCTCTTGCCGTCTGCCAGCTTCTGATCGTTCTCATCCAGCAGCTTCTTGGCCTCGGCGAGCTTCTGCTCGGCCTCGGCGATCTGCTGCTCGCTCTCGGCGATCTTTTGCTCGCCTGCCGCGATCTGCTGCTTGCCGGCCTCGACCTCGGCCAGACCCGCCTCATACTGCGCGACCTTCGCCTGACCCGCCTCGTATTCGGAGATGATGCCGTCGGCAGAATAGCCGCCGAGGCTCATGTTCATGGCGAGCTCCGCCCAGGTGACCTTGTCCTTGAGCGCGGCCTGCGTGATAAAGTCGCCCCGGGCCACGGCGTCGTCATACTGCTGCTTGAGGGAGAGATACTCCTCCTGCGCGGCCTTGAAGGCGGCGTAGATGGGCGCGACCTCCGCGAGCTTGGCCTTGCCCTCCTCATACTCCTGCTGGTGGGCGGCGAGCTCCGCTTCACCCGCGGCTACGCGGGCCTTGCCTGCCTCGAGATCCTGCTTGCCCTGCTCGAGCTGTGCCTTGGCTGCATCGAGCTTCTGGACGTTTTCCTCGTAGGCCTGGTGGGCGGCGGCCAGCTTTTGGGCATTGGCGTCGTAGTTCGCCTGCCCCTCGGAAAGCTGCTGCGCGCCGGCGGCAAGCTTCTCCTCACCGGCCTCGTAGTCCTCCTTGCCCTCCAGATAGGCGGCGACGCCTTCTGTATAGGCCGTCTCGTTCTGCTTGAGCATATGGATGCCGTTTTCAAGCAGCTCGAAATTCTCTTCGGCCTCCTGACCGGTTTTCTCCCAATAGGCCTTGGCGGTTTTGACGCCGCCGAAGTCCATCACACCCATCACCAGAACGGCCAGACACACCAGGCCGAGTATGGCGCTGAACACACGCAGGAGAGCTTTTTTCATCGTGATTACTCCATTCTCATCTTCCGCGCGCCGCGGCGGCGGATGTAAAATTGATCCAGTAAACAAATATAAATTAGAAAATTAAAAAATGTCTAAAAATCCCTGTCAAAGTTTCCACCAGATAAGCCCGGCGCTCGCTGCGTTGACGGCGGGCGGGAAAAGGAGTATACTGTTCCGGTAATATCTCCTGGAAAGCGGGAATGCGACATGAAACGAATCCTTTTGCTCCTCCTGATCCTCGCGCTCTGCCTCTCCGCCGGCGCCTGCGGAAAAAAGAATCAGGACGTTGTCCAGCCCGGACCCGATGCGACGCCGGTGCCGGATATCCCCGTGGCCTCCACGCCGGACAATCGCCGCTACGAGCGCGTCGACATCAACATGGACAATTGGAGCATCTACTTTGAGCTGCGCGAGGTGCCGCTCTATTCCGTCACCAGCACGGAGGTCATTGCCCAGGTATATGAGAACTACTGCGTCGTGCTCAAGGAGGCCTACCAGCCCTATATCAAGCCTGAGGGGAGCTACCGGGTGGACTTCGAGGTGGAGTTCGACCTCTATGTGGACACGCTGAAGGTCGATACCAAGGCGGGCGTCTACGAGCACACGGACGATATGCTCTATGCCGCGCACGCCGTCAAGCCTGCGACCTATGACTGCCACGCGCTCACCGCCGCGGATTACGGCGCGGATCACAGCCGCTACAAGGACTATTCCAACGCCTTCTTCAGCGGCTGGGCGACCATCCATCCCGACTCCAAGGTCTGGTCGGGCTTCTATATGGATCTGAGCGCGGTCACGGTCAACAGCGCTTCGGGCTATATCGAGCTGGCGCAATAACATGCAAAACGGGCAGCCTCCAGGCTGCCCGTTTTGCATGGAAAGGAAGATTATTCCAGAGAGATCATGTAGTAGTAGACCGGCTGGCCGCCGTTGACGATGCTGACCTCTGCGTCAGGGAAGTTGTCGATCAGCGTCTTGGCCGCGGCTTCGGCCTCGTCCTGCTTCACGTTTTCGCCGTAATAGACCGTGATGAACTCGGGGTGATAGTCGTCAAAGGACCAGCTCAGCTCCTTGAAGAGCGTGGGGATGTTGGTGTAGCTGCCGATGAGCGCTCCGTCGAGCAGAGCCAGGTATTCGCCCGCGTGAATCGCGTGCCCGTCATAATCCGAGTCGCGCGCGGCATAGGTGACCATCGCAGTGTGGACATTGCCGATGGCGTCTCCCATCGCCCCGACCAGGGATTCCTCGCTCTCGTCGGGCGCGAAGTTCAGCAGCGCCGAGATGCCCTGCGGTACGGTGCGCGTCGGCATGACAATGACGTGCTTTTCGGTCAGCGGGATGCACTGCTCCGCCGCCATGATGATGTTCTTGTTGTTGGGGAAGACGAAGACGGTGTTTGCCGGCGTGCGGTTCACGGCGCGCAGAATATCGTCGGTCGAGGGGTTCATGGTCTGTCCGCCGGTGACGATGTTGTCCGCGCCGATCTCGCGGAAGAGATCCTCCATGCCCTTGCCTGCGCAGACGGCTACCACGCCGTATTCCTTTTCCGCCTCCGCAAAGAAGGCGGGGTCTTCCTCCGGCGCGGCAGGCGCGTTCTCCATGTCCTCCAGCTCTTTTTCAACGGCCTCGAGGTCGTCCGTGGACTTGGACTTGCGGCCGGCGAGGAGATCCAGAGCCTGCAGGCGCATGTTCTCGATCTTGGCGATATCGAGCGCGCCGTATTTCTGACTCTCGGTCAGCGCGGCGCCGGGGATATCGGTGTGCACATGCACCTTGAAGATCTCATCGTCGTCGCTGATGACCAGCGAGTCGCCGATGCTGTCAAGATAGAGGCGCAGCGGCGTGAGATCGACGTCGGGAGAGCTCTTGCGCACGACATAGACGGTGTCGAAGATGTTCTGCTCCGGCACGTCCACCTGCTCCTCGCCCCAGGAGGCCTCCTGCTCGAGGGAGGCGGGGTCGATCGGGGCGCCGGAGACGATCTCCCCGCGCAGAGAGGCGAGGATCGCGTTGAGGATGACCATGTAGCCCTTGCCGCCCGCGTCGATGACGCCGGCCTTTTTGAGCACGGGGTTCTGATTGACGGTGTTCTCCAGGGCGTCCTCGCCGGCCTTGATGGCGGCGGCCAGCGCGCCTTCGAGGTCGGCGCCGGCCTTGGCGGCCTTGAGACCCGCGGCGGAGGCCAGGCGGGAGACGGTGAGGATGGTGCCCTCGGCGGGCTTCATGACGGCCTTGTAGGCGGCCTCCACGCCGTCGTTCATGGCGCCGGTGAATTCCAGCGCGCCGGCGGTGTCAATGCCCTTGAGGCGGCGGGAGATGCCGCGGAAGAGCAGCGACAGGATGACGCCGGAGTTGCCGCGCGCCCCGCGCAGCATCGCGCCGGCCACACAGTCGGCCGCGGCGGCGACGGAGTCAAAGTCGCGCTTGCGCAGCTCCGCGGCGGCGTTGTTGATGGTCAGGCCCATGTTGGTGCCGGTGTCGCCGTCGGGAACGGGGAAGACGTTCAAATCATTGATGGCCTGGATATTCGCGTGCAGAGCCGCATCCGCGCAGAGAATGAACTCCTTGAAGGCTGCGGCGTCGATATAATCTCTCATGGCAGAAGAACCTCTTTGTCTGTGTTATCCAATGATGGTATCCACGAAGACGTCGATGGTCTTCACCGGGATACCGGCGGTCTGGGACAGCTTGTAATTGACCTCGTTGATGATGCTGCGGGACACGGCGAAGATGTTCACGCCCTGATCCACGCCGATGTGCAGCTGGAGAGAGACGGTCTGATCGTCATTGTACACGACCTCCACGCCCTTGGACATGGATTCCCTGCGCAGCAGCTGCAGGGGACCGCTGCTCTGGCTGCGGCTCACCATGCCTTTTACGCCGAAGCAGCCGGTGGCGGCGTCTCCGGCCAGGTTGGAGATCACGTCCCCGGAGATCAGGATGCTGCCCTTGCTGTTGGTAATATTCACCATATCGGAAACTCCTTTCCGCACGTAAAACATCATTTGTCCGGAGGGGAAGGGCCTCCGGTTGCACCCGGGCATAAAATGCTCAGGTTATAGAATTATAGTACAACTTGGGAAAAAGTACAAGCGCTTTTTGCCAAAAGCCGCTGATTCCGGGATTTCTCGGCAACAGGCACAAATTTCAACCCTGGCCGATCTGATTTTTTCGTTTTTTTGTGAGCCTTGTCTGTTTACAAATTGACAGGAAAATGATAAACTCAGAATAACTCCCGGAATGCGGTCGGGAGAAACACTCACAAATCTTTATAAATGGAGATGATTTATAGACATGAGACACTTCAAAACCATGGACGGCAATACCGCCGCTGCCCACGTATCCTACGCCTTTACCGAAGTTGCCGCTATCTATCCCATCACCCCGTCCAGCCCGATGGCCGACTATGTTGACCAGTGGGCGGCCCAGGGCCGCAAGAACATCTTCGGCACGACCGTCAAGGTGCAGGAGATGCAGGCGGAGTCCGGTGCGGCCGGCGCCGTTCATGGATCCCTGAACGCCGGTGCTCTGACCACCACCTACACCGCATCCCAGGGCCTGCTGCTGATGATCCCCAATATGTACAAGATCGCCGGCGAGCTGCTGCCGGGCGTGTTCCACGTTTCCGCCCGTACCGTCGCCAGCCACACCCTGAACATCTTCGGTGATCACAGCGACGTTATGGCCTGCCGTCAGACCGGCTTCGCCATGCTGGCCGAAAGCAACGTCCAGGAAGTCATGGACCTCAGCCCCGTGGCGCATCTGTCCGCCATTAAGGGCCGCGTCCCGTTCCTCAACTTCTTCGACGGTTTCCGCACCTCCCACGAGATCCAGAAGATCCAGGTCTGGGATTACGACGATCTGAAGGAAATGGTCGATATGGACGCCGTTCAGGCTTTCCGCGACCGCGCCCTCAGCTCCGAGCATCCCACCATGCGCGGCTCTCACGAGAACGGCGATATCTTCTTCCAGAACCGCGAGGCCTCCAACAAGTACTATGACGCCGTTCCCGCCATCGTCGAGGAGTACATGGCCAAGATCAATGCCAAGCTCGGCACCGACTACCAGCTCTTCAACTACTACGGCGCTCCCGACGCCGACCGCGTCATCGTGGCCATGGGCTCCATCTGCGACGTCGCCGAGGAAGTCATCGACTACATGAACGCTCACGGCGAGAAGGTCGGCCTCATCAAGGTCCGCCTGTACCGTCCGTTCTGCCCCGATAAGCTCCTCGCCGCCATCCCCGCCACCTGCAAGAACCTGGCTGTTCTCGACCGCACCAAGGAACCCGGCGCCCAGGGCGAGCCTCTCTATCTGGACGTCGTCACCGCGCTGGCCAACGCCGGCAGAACGGATATCCGCGTGATCGGCGGCCGCTACGGCCTCGGCTCCAAGGATACCCCGCCCGCTTCCGTGTTCGCTGTCTACAACGAGCTCACCAAGGCTGAGCCCAAGCGCCAGTTCACCATTGGCATCGTTGACGACGTGACCAACCTCTCCCTCAAGGAAGAGAAGGCTCCCGCCACCGCCGCGGAAGGCACCATCGAGTGCAAGTTCTGGGGCCTCGGCGGCGACGGCACTGTCGGCGCGAACAAGAACTCCATCAAGATCATCGGCGACCATACCGACAAGTACGTGCAGGCCTACTTCCAGTACGACTCCAAGAAGACCGGCGGCGT
>ODAJ014771117.1_pt1 | contig 55863 bp, 40 predicted proteins | sample 1539241 | NCBI WGS metagenome assembly ODAJ01 (sample SAMN02144231, study PRJEB22623) | gut metagenome | biome: sheep rumen | host: Ovis aries | place: New Zealand | reverse complement strand
GACGATCCGCGCATCCCGGAGGTCGTCGCGGATATGGCGGCGGAGCTCGGTGCGGGCAACAAGATCCCGGAGATCCTGCCGAAGCTGGCGCAGTACGAGCTGACCCTGCTTGACTGGGTCGAGGCTCACAAGGGCTACCGCAAATATGTCGCGATCGCAGGCAAATGCTGGCCGGCGTTCCAGACACAGTTCGGATTTGTTCCCTGCTACGTCAACAGCCGCCTGACAGGCCGCGGAATCCCGGTCTCCTGCGAAGTCGATATCTACGGAGCGCTTTCCGAGTACATCGGCACCTGCGTCTCGGACGACGTGGTGACCCTGCTCGACATCAACAACTCCGTCCCGAAGGACATGTACAAGGAGTCGATCGAGGGCAAGTTCCCGTACACGCTGAAGGATACCTTCATGGGCTTCCACTGCGGCAACACCTGCACGAAGAAGCTGTCCTTCCACAACATGAAGTACCAGATGATCATGGCCCGCTCGCTGCCGCGTGAGGTCACGAACGGCACGCTTGAAGGCGACATCGCTCCGGGCGAAATCACCTTCTTCCGCCTGCAGTCGACGGCTGATTCGAAGCTCCGCGCGTATGTGGCGGACGGCGAGATCCTGCCGGTCGCAACCCGCAGCTTCGGCTCCATCGCGGTCTTCGCGATCCATGAGATGGGCCGCTTCTATCGCCACGTCCTGATCGAGAAGGGCTATCCGCATCACGGCGCCGTGGCGTTCGGCCACTGGGGCAAGGAGCTCTTTGAGGTCTTCAAGTATCTCGGGGTGGCGTCCGATGATCTCGGGTATCCGAGGGCGAAGGGTGATTTTTATCCGACGGAGAATCCGTTCAACAAGTAATCGATCATTACAGGAAATAGTCCGGGGACGGTTCCTGAGGATTGCGCAGCAATCCTTTGGGAACCGTCCCGTACTTTTTTTCAAACATGCTTGACAAAGGGACAGCCCGCATGGTATCTTCTTTCTTGCTTACTGGCTCTGGAGAAACCCGAAAGGGGGCCGAAGGTGTAAGGCGCGAAAGCGTCGATCTCTCAGGCAAAAGGACAGAGTGGAAGAGATTTACGATCTTTAGAGCCGGAACCGAAAGGTTCCGGCTTTTCTTTTCCCGATACTGTCCGCCCTTACGTGTTTCCTGTTTCAAAAAGGGGGAAATAAATACCATGGACACTTTGAACAGTATCGTAAACGCCGTAAACGGCATCCTGTGGGACAAGAACCTGCTCCTCTTCCTGCTGGTCGGTACCGGCATCTTCTTTACCATCCGCACAAATTTCGTACAGGTGAGAAAATTCAGATCCGCCTTCGGACGGGTCTTCGGCAACCTGACCCTGCGCGGCGACAAGGCCGGCAAGGAGGGCATGAGCTCCTTCCAGGCACTCACGACCGCCGTCGCGGCTCAGGTCGGCACCGGCAACATCGCCGGCTGCGCGACGGCTCTGGTCTCGGGCGGCCCGGGCGCCATCTTCTGGATGTGGGTTTCCGCGTTCTTCGGGATGGCGACGATCTACGGCGAGGCGGTCCTCGCCCAGGACACCAAGACCCGCGATGAGCAGGGCCACGTCACGGGCGGTCCGGTCTACTACATCCGGAAGGCCTTCAAGGGCGGTCTCGGCAAATTCATGGCCGTCTTCTTCTCGGTCGCGATCATCCTGGCCCTCGGCTTCATGGGCAACATGGTCCAGTCGAACTCGATCAGCGAGGCGTTCTTCACCGCATTCGGGATTCCGAAGCTGGTCATGGGCATCATCTGCGCGGTGATTGCGGGCTTCATTTTCATCGGCGGCGTCTCCCGCATCGCCTCCTTCACCGAGAAGGTTGTTCCGATCATGGCGGTGCTCTACATCGTGGGCAGCATCATCCTTCTTATTATCAATATCAGAAATCTTCCAGGCGCGATCGCCTCGATCTTCATCGGCGCGTTCAACCCGCAGGCGGTCGGCGGCGCGGCGGCCGGCATCACGGTCCGCGAAGCCATGCGCTTCGGCGTTGCCCGCGGCCTCTTCTCCAACGAGGCAGGCATGGGCTCCACGCCTCACGCGCACGCGATGGCCAAGGTCGATGAGCCGGGTCACCAGGGTGAGACCGCGATGGTCGGCGTCTTCATCGATACCTTCATCGTCCTCAACATGACCGCGCTGGTCATCCTCTCCTCGGGACTTCTCGGGACGGACGGCCTCACCGGCACCGCGCTCGCCCAGGCGGCCTTTGCGACCGGCTTCGGCAGCTTCGGGGCCATGTTCGTGGCGGTCTGCCTGCTGTTCTTTGCATTTTCCACGATCATCGGCTGGTACTTCTTCGGCCAGGCGAACGTGAAGGTGCTCTTCGGCAACAAGGGTGTCCTGCCCTACACGATCATCGTCGTGGTCTTCATCCTCCTGGGCTCGCTCATGAAGGTCGACATTGTCTGGAACGCCTCGGACATGTTCAACGGCCTGATGGTCATCCCGAACCTGCTGGCGGTGCTCGCGCTGTCCGGCCTGGTGGTGAAAGAGGCAAAGAAAAAATAAATTATTTAAAGAGTATGTGCCGCCGGCCGGGAATGTTCTTCCCGGCCGGTGCTCTGGGATGAAAATGACAGGCCTGTGTTCTCATTTGACAACAGATTCCCCGAATAAGGGCAGGGAAAGGGGACGTTATGCGGTTTGGAATGCTTAAGAAAATGACAGCAGCTCTTATGGCAGCGGCCTTGACCATGAGCTTGACGTATCCGACGTGATTCACGAGGGCAAGGCCTGCACCATGAGGGACGGTGTCGTGAGCGGCGAGTACGAGGGAACCTACGAGATGACCGACGGGACGGACATTCTGCATCTTACGATCGGCGATGTGACTTACACGGGAAAGATCATCAACATGACCGATGAAGCCGGAAATGAGACCCTCTCATTCATGGCAGTCGGCAGCAACAACCACACACTGTGGGGAGTAAAATACCTGGCCTCATAAGGCGGAAAGAAGAAGTATGGCAAAGCTTGTAATCGATAATAAGAAGAAAGTTTCCCACATCAACCCGGAGATTTACGGACATTTCTCCGAGCACCTGGGCAGATGCATCTATGAGGGACTCTATGTCGGTGAGAACTCCGACATCCCGAATGTGAACGGCATGCGGACGGACGTCGTTGAGGCGCTGAAGGAGATCAGGGTACCGGTGCTGCGCTGGCCGGGCGGCTGCTTCGCCGACGAGTATCACTGGCAGGACGGCATCGGCCCGAAGGAGACCCGCAAGAAGATGATCAACACCCACTGGGGCGGCATTGTGGAGGACAACAGCTTCGGGACGCACGAGTATTTTGAACTCTGCCGCCAGCTGGGCTGCAAGACCTACATCAACGGCAATGTCGGCAGCGGCACGGTCCGCGAGATGTCCGAGTGGGTCGAGTACATGACGTTCGAGGGCATTTCCCCGATGGCGGAGGAGCGCAGGAAGAACGGCCATGAGGAGCCCTGGAAGGTCGATTATTTCGGCGTGGGAAATGAAAACTGGGGCTGCGGCGGCAACATGCGCCCGTCCTACTACGGCGATCTGTACCGCCGTTACCAGACCTATGTGAGAAACTATCACAAGAATCGTACGATCAGCAAGATCTGCTGCGGCGCCAACGTGGACGATTACGAGTGGACGAGGGGCGTCCTCGAGACGACCCATGACCACGCGGAGGAGAAGTTCCACGGCTTCATGGACGGTCTTTCCCTGCATTACTATGTGCACCCGGAGGGCTGGGAGATCAAGGGCAGCGCGACGGAGTTTGACGAGGAGACCTGGTACAAGACCCTCGGCAAGGCTTACTACATGGATGAGCTGGTCACGAAGCACGGCCGGATCATGGATGAGTTCGATCCGGATAAGAAGATCGGCATGATCGTGGACGAGTGGGGCACCTGGTTCACCTGCGAGCCGGGCACGAACCCGGGCTTCCTCTACCAGCAGAACACGGTGAGGGATGCGCTGGTTGCGGGGCTCACGCTCAACATTTTCAACAAGCACTCCGACCGCGTGAAGATGGCGAACCTGGCCCAGATGGTCAACGTGCTGCAGGCGGTCATCCTGACCGAGGGCGAGCAGATGATAAAGACGCCGACCTACCATGTCTTCCATCAGTACAGATATCACCAGGGCGGCGAGCTGCTTAAGTCCGAGCTTACGGGTGTCGGAACGGTCGGTACGGACGAGTGGAAGCTTCCGGAGATCACGGAGTCCGTCTCCGAGGATGCGGAGGGTGTGATCACGATCACTCTGAGCAATGCCTGCACGGCCGAGGCGCAGAACATCGACATCGAGCTTGCGGAAGGGACTTATGAGGTGGCCGAGGCCACGGTCGTGACCGGCGAGATGCATGCGCACAACCGCTTCGAGGCTCCGGATGTTGTCACCGAGCGGGAATTTACCGCCTGTGAGGTGAAGGAGAACGGTCTTTCCGCGGTGCTGCCGCCGGCGAGCGTGACCATGATCCGCCTCAAAAGGCAGGGAATGTAAGAAATGAAAGAGAATTCGGCCGGGCCCGGCACTGAGAGCACCCGTTACTGCAGGCTCTGCGACATCGTGGCGGGCCTGCCGCAGGACGTGACAGAGTACGCGGACCGGCTCTATGAGCTTCTTAATGAGAAGGACCGGGCGGGTGAGGACCTGATCCGGAAGCGCCTCGCAGTCTGCGAGGGCTGCGAGAAGCATGTGCTCGGGACGTGCCTTGCCTGCGGGTGCTATGTGCTCATCCGGGCTTCGGCAAAAGGGAGCAGGTGCCCGAAGAAAAAGTGGTAAGGAGACAGAGACGGTTCTTGACAGCGCAGGGACGGTTCTGGCATTAAAAAAGCGGTTCTCGATAGGAGAACCGCTTTTTTAATGCACGAGAACCGTCCCCTCGCCGCCGATCAGGCAGTCGCCTCGTCCTCCGGGCGGGCGTAGTGGATGCTCACCTTGATGTCCTGGGCGTAGTTGCCGAAGGTGGAGCCGAAGATCGTAAGGCCGCCGACATGGTTCGCATCCTTTTTGACCTCCATCCGGAACCGGAGCTTGCTCCTAGAGTCGAGGTTCAGATCGTCGATTGTGACGTCCGAGATCTTGAGGCCGTCGATGTGGGTGCCGTTCTTGTTGATCACCAGGAGTTTTAGGAGCCCGTACTGGTTCCAGTTGGGGAACCACCAGTCGGGGGTGAAGATGCCGGGAACGTCGCCGAAGTCGCCGGGCGAGGTCCACATGCCGACCTCCCTGCCGTTCAGGGAGAAAGTGATGTCGGAGGGCCAGACATTGTTGATCCCGGGAGCCTCCGAGGAGATCTCCGCAGAGATCATGATCTGGGTGATCTTCGTGCCCGTGGGAATGAAATTCGGGATGTCGTACTCGACATACCCCTTGGTAAACCAGAGGATGTCGGCACTGTAGCGGTCCGGATGGGCGAAGTACCGCGTGTCGTCGACCTCACCGATGAGAGATTTGCTCGTCGCAATGCCGCAGGTGGGGTGGACTTTGTAGTCGGTATAATGACCGATCTTTATGTCGGTGTTGTAGACATTCTGAACCGCTTCCGGCGGAGCGAAATCAATCAGAATTTTGTCCATGCGAAGGGAGCAGAGCTTCAGGTTGCCGTGACCCTCCGACTCGGAGGAGATCCGTATGATATTGACAGCCTCGAGCTTCTTGATGTGGCTGGTCAGGGCGCCGTTCGTAATCTTGAGCTCCGAGGCGATTTCGTTCATGCTCATGCGCTTTTTCTTAAGCAGAAGGTTGATGATTTGAATCCTAATGTCGGAACCTAAGACCTTGAAGAGCTCCAGACCTTCGTCAGGGGATGTGATATAGTGCATGCAATCACCTCCGGTATGTTTATAGTAGAGATTATATCAGCATTTTAGCGGAAGATTATAGTATATGTCAACAAAAATTAGTTTAGGTTTTTATTAAAATTGACGAAAATATAAAGTAGTTTACAAAAACATAAAATAAACGTTAACAGACGACCCTGGGTGTACTGGTACTTCGGGTGAGAAAAGAGGGAATGTCCCCGGATTCTCCGGGGACGGTTCTTGAGAAGCCAGGGACGGTTCTCAGAGGATTGCTTTGCAATCCTCAAGAACCGTCCCCAGGCTTTTCTGAGAACCGTCCCTGAGAATCACGCAAACACCTCGGACGCCGGGGCGACCCGGACCTCGGTCCAGGGGGAGGCGAGGGCCTCCTGGGCCCTCAGCCAGAAGAGGGAGTCCTCGAGCGCGCTGAGAAGCGGGTAGGGCGAGGGGCCGCCGGCGATGAACTCCCGCATGTCGAGGAGCATCGAGGCAATCGCAAACTCGTCCTGGGCGGTCTCGAGGGTGAGCTCGTTCTGCCACACCTTCCGAAGGTCGCGGAGAGCGGTGTTGTCGAGGCAGCGGTAGCGTGCCGGGATGTCCGGCATGAGAGAGATGCGGGTGGGTTCATTTTCAGGATTAAGGCCCAGGATCGTCCGGCCGTTCCACTCGCCGCGGGAGCCGCGGACGATCAGGCTGCGCGACCGGATGAAAGAGTGGTACTGGGTGCCCGAAAAATCGTAGACCGCGGTCTTCCCGGAGTCGAAGGTGATGTGGAGGATGTCGCGGTCGGCCGTCTTTAAAGCACCGTCATAGAGAGCACTGTTACGGGAGTCCGTCATGATGACGGGGCTCTTTATTTTTTGCCCGCGGACCGTGTAGCCTTCACCTTCGGTCTTCAGCATCTTCTTGATGAGGCTGAAGCCGTGGTAGTCGTGGGCGGCCGAGAGGTAGGCAGTGTAAGGCTCGCCGATGGCGCCCGCGTCGACGGCGGCGAGGCCGGCCATGAGGATCGGGTAGCGGTGGTACTGCTCCATGCAGGTGATTTTTGGAGAGGCAGGGACGATGCCCGGATTCTCCGGGGACGGTTCTGGATTCTCCGAGAACCGTCCCTGAGAATCCCACAGGGCTTTGAGGCCCTCGAAGGTGGGGGCCGCGGGGGTCTCACAGGCGACGGCGAACCCGCGGCGGGCCCACTCGATCGTGACGTCCGCGCTGTGGGCTTTGTCGACGGCGGTCACGACGAAGTCGGGGTTCATGGTGAGGCAGGCCTCCTTGGAGGTGAAGGCGTAGGCGCCGGTTCTGGCGCGCATGAGAGCGGCCTTCTCCTCGGAGCGGCAGTAGTAGACAGCCCTGAAGAGCCCGGGGTATGCAGCGGCGATGCGGCCGTAGAATTCGGCTCTCCAGCCGGAGCCGACGATGAGGTAGGTGAGGGGGGACATGGGATACCTCCTTTTGAAGATGGACTGGGGGAAAGCAATTTTTTTAAGTATAGCATATAACCATGACCTTGCTAACCGAAAAACGAATGAATTTGATTACTGTTAGCCTATTCAGATGAGATACATGATTCTATTGCTTAAAACTTCTTCGATGCATAATAAATATGTGTTCGGAGAAATTTATAGCAGGAATTCTCCGGGGACGGTTCTTGCGAAAACGCTTCTTCTAAAAGCGTTTTTGCCGAGAACCGTCCCGGAGAATCATTGCCCGGGCTCCCCAAACGTGGTATCATCTTAGAAAAGCACGCTAAGAAACAGGTGAGGAAAATGAACAACTTTATTCCCGTAACCGACATCGCAAGTCCGGAGCTCGACATCTACGCCCGGCTCTCCGAAAACCAGCTCTTCCACATCAACGAGCCCGGACCGGGCCTCTTCATAGCGGAGAGCCCGAAGGTGATCGGGCGGGCGCTTGCGGCCGGGTGCGGGGCGGTTTCATTTTTGATAGAAGAGCGGCAGCTCACCGCGGAGGCGGAGGAAGTGCTCGCAAAATGCCCGGACGTCCCGGTCTACACCGCTTCGGAGGAGGTCTTCCGGCAGCTGACCGGCTTCGTCTTAACCCGCGGGATGCTGGCGGCCATGAAAAGGCCCGAACGGCCCTCGTGGGAGGCGCTCGCGGCGGACAAGCGGCGCATCGCGATCCTCGAGCACGTCGTGAACCCGACCAATGTCGGGGCGATCTTCCGGTCGGCGGCAGCCCTTAATGTGGACGCGGTCCTTGTGACGACGGACTCAGCGGACCCTTACTACCGGCGGGCAGCCCGGGTCTCCATGGGGACGGTCTTCCAGGTGCCCTGGACCTATCTCCCGGAAAATGAATGGCCGGAAAAAGCCCTTATGAAGCTCAGAGAGCTGGGCTTTGCCCCGGCGGCGCTTGCGCTAAAGGATGACTCGGTGTCGATCGACGACCCGGCGCTCAAAAAGGAGGAGAAGCTCGCGCTCATTCTTGGAACGGAGGGAGACGGGCTTACTGCCGTAACGATCGAGGGGTGCGATTACACGGTGAAGATCCCGATGCGGGGCGGCGTGGACTCGCTCAATGTCGCGGCGGCTGCGGCGGTGGCGTTCTGGGAGATGAGGTGAAGGTGATTCTCCGGGGACGGTTCTTGAGAAGCCAGGGACGGTTCTCGGAGGATTGCTTTGCAATCCTCAAGAACCGTCCCCAGGCTTTTCCGAGAACCGTCCCTGAGAATCTGAAGAAAGGTTTTTGAATGGGTTTCATTTTCTCGTATCTGAAGAAATACATAAGGGCCATCACGGGCACGATGGCGGTCAAGCTCGTCGGGACCGGCATGGAGCTCCTGATCCCCTATGTCCTCGAGCACATGATCGACCACGTCGTCCCGACCAGGGAAGTTAAAAGCGTCCTTGTCTGGGGCGCGATTATGCTCCTGCTCGCGGCCATCGTGCGGTTTCTCAATGTGGGCGCGAACCGGCTCTCCGTGAAGGTCGCCCGGGACGCGGCCGAGGACATCCGCCGGGACCTCTTCCACAGGTCCCTCAACCTCTCGAGCAGCCAGGTGGACAAATTTACGCTGCCTTCGATCATCTCCCGGATGACCTCCGACACCTACAACGTCCAGAACTTCATTCAGTCCGTCCAGACCATCGGGATCCGGGCGCCGATCATGCTGGTCGGGGGCATTTTCGTGACTCTCCGGATGGATCGGGGGCTTGCGATGATCCTCTGCGTGACCGCGCCGATCATGATCGCCTTTGTCGTCCTGGTCTCCCGCTACGGGATCCCGCTCTACGACACGGTCCAGAAGAAGATGGACGTGATCGTCCGCATCATGCGGGAAAATATCACCGGTGTCCGCGTCGTGAAAGCCCTCTCCCGGGAGGAGCACGAGAAGGCGAGGTTTGGCCGGGCCAACGACGAGGCTGTGAGAAGCGATATACGGGCCGGCATTACGATGTCGCTGCCGGGGCCGTTTGTTTCATTTTCCTTAAATATCGGCCTCACGGCGATCGTCTGGTTCGGTGCGCAGCGGGTGAACGCGGGCGTCACGGAGCCGGGCGTTATTCTGGCATTTCTCACCTATTTCAACATGATCCTCATGGGCGTCATGGGCTTAAACCGCATCTTCATGCTGATGTCCAAGGCCAACGCCTCCGCGAACCGCATCGCGGGCGTGGTGCGTGAGGAGGAGACGCTCGCCGTGCTTTCGGAGGCGGAGGCGCCGCGGACGGGTGAGGACGGATATATCATTTTCGACCATGTGACCTTCCGCTATGACCCCGAGGAGGGGAGCATAAAGAGCCGGGAGAAGTTTGCCGGCGAGGAGCGGGAGGATGCGCTTTCGGACATCTCATTTTCCGTGAAGAAGGGCGGTTCGCTCGGTATCATCGGGGCGACCGGGTCCGGCAAGTCGACGATCGTGAGGCTCCTCATGCGGTTTTACGACCCCGCGGAGGGGAAAATCTTCATCGGCGGGCGGGACGTCCGGACCTATGAGAAGGACGAGCTGCACCGGCTTTTCGGGGTGACCCTGCAGAACGATGCGATCTTCGCGGATACGATCCGGACGAACATCGCCCTCGGGCGGGATATCTCCGATGAGGAAATGAAAACCGCCGCAAAAAGCGCGCAGGCAGCCGAATTCATCGCCAACTACAGGAAGGGGTTCGAGCACAAGAGCGAGATCCACGGGGCGAATTTCTCCGGCGGGCAGAAGCAGCGGCTCCTGATCACCCGTGCGCTGGCCGCGCGGCCGCCGATCCTCATCTTTGACGACGCCTCGAGCGCCCTCGACTACCGCACGGACGCGGAGGTCCGGAAGGCAGTGCGGGAGGAGTATGCGGGGACGACGGAGATCGTGATCGCCCAGCGGGTGAGCTCCCTCATGGGGCTCGATGAGATCATTGTGCTCGCCGACGGGAAGATCATCGGGAAGGGCACCCACGGGGAGCTCCTTCGCACCTGTCCGGAATACCGGGACATCGCAAGGTCCCAGATGGGGGAGGTGGGCTGATGGCAAGACGTGACTCCATTATGACCAAACCGAAGGATACCCGGGGGACGCTCGTGCGGGTTCTCGCCTATTTTAAGAGCTTTGTCGGGATCATGGCGGCGGTTTTCATTTTATGTATTATCTCGAACGTGCTCTCGCTGCTGGGGCCGTCGCTTGCGGGGCGGGCGATCAACGCCGCGGCGGCCGGACCGGGCAGGGTGGACCTTGAAACGGTAAAATATTACGCGGTCCGGATGCTCCTCTGCTACGGGGCCTCGTCAATCCTCGCGGTGCTCATCAGCGTGACCATGACGTCGGTCTCGCGGCACCTCATGCGGAAAATGAGAAACGATGTCTTTCATAAGCTCACCCGCCTGCCCGTCAGTTTCTTCGACAAAAATCAGGCCGGCGACATCATAAGCCGCGTCTCCTACGACATCGACGTGATCGGGACCTGCATGGCGGCCGACGTCACGCAGATCCTGACCAGTACGGTGACGGTTGTGGGTGCATTTTTCATGATGGTCTACATCTCGGTGCCGCTCGCGGCGGTCGTGCTCTTCACGATCCCGGTCGCGGTGATCTATACGACCCGGATGCGGAAGATCACGCAGCCGCGGTTTGTGAAGAGGTCGAAGAACTACGGAATCATGAACGGCTTCGTCGAGGAGATGATGTCGGGGCAGACGACGATCCAGGCCTACGCCTACGAGGACAATGTCGAGGAGCAGTTCCGGGAGATCAACAAAAATGCCGCCGACGGCTACTACGACGCCCAGTACCACGCGGTGACGATCGGCCCGACGATGGGCTCGATCAACAATGTCTCTCTCTCCATCATTGCGATCCTGGGATCCCTTCTCTACATGTACGAGCTGATCACGCTGGGGGATATCTCGTCGTTTGTGCTCTACTCGAGGAAATTTTCGGGGCCGATCAACGAGATCGCGAACATCATCAACGAGCTCTTCTCGGCGCTCGCGGCCGCGGAGCGCGTCTTCAACCTCCTCGACGAGGCGGAGGAGACGCCTGATAAGACCGGCGCGAAGACGCTTCGGGACATCGACGGAAATGTCCGCATGGAGCACGTGAAATTCGGCTATGAGAAGGACCGGACGGTCATCCGTGACCTCTCCTTCAGGGCGGAGGCCGGAAAAATGGTCGCGATCGTCGGCCACACGGGGGCCGGCAAGACCACGATCATCAATCTCCTGATGCGGTTCTACGACGCGGACGAGGGGTTCATTTTCATTGAAAATGAGGAGATCCGGGACTGCACGAGAAAGAGCGTCCGGGGAGCCTACGCGATGGTGCTGCAGGACACCTGGGTCTTCAACGGGACGATCTTCGACAATATCGCCTACGGGAAGGAAAACGCAACGATGGAGGAGGTCGTGGCGGCCGCGAAGGCGGCGCACATTCACTCATTTATCATGCGGCTGCCGGACGGCTACCAGACGGTGGTCTCGGAGGACGGCGGCAACATCTCGAAGGGGCAGAAGCAGCTCCTTACGATCGCGCGGGCGATGCTCTATGACGCGCGGATCCTGATCCTCGACGAGGCGACCTCGAACGTCGACACGGCGACCGAGCGGGAGATCCAGAAGGCCATGCGGAAGCTGATGGCGGGCCGGACCTGCTTCGTGATCGCCCACAGGCTCTCGACGATCGAGAATGCGGACTGGATCCTGGTGCTGGACAAAGGGGACGTCGTAGAGCAGGGGACGCACGAGTCGCTGATGGCGGATAAGGGGTATTACTACAGGCTCTACAATGCCCAGTTTGAATAATTCGGAGGGTTTGCATGATTATCTATCTTACCCGGCACGGGCAGACAAATTTAAATAAGGCGCGGCTTATGCAGGGGCTCACGGACGAACCCTTAAATGAGACCGGGCTTGCGCAGGCCCGGGCGATGCGGGAGAAAATCGGAGATGTGCATTTCGATGCGGTGTACGCTAGTCCGCTGAACCGGGCAGTCATGACCGGGGCGATCATCGGCGGGGTGGACCCGTCGGAGGTGATCACGGATCCGCGGATCATCGAGGCGGATTTCGGGGTCTACGAGAAGAAAAAGTATTATCTCATGGGGCCGGCGATGACCCTCTACTGGACGCTGCCGGAGATCTTTCCGGCGCCGAGGAGCGTCGAGACGACGGCGTCGCTTCGGGAGAGGAGCTCTTCATTTTTGAGGGAGCTCGAGGAGAAGAACTACGGGACCGTCCTCATCGCCTGCCACGGCGGGATCATGCGGGCGCTCTCGGGGTACCTGGAGGACAAAAAGAACGGGCTTGTCTGGCGGCCGAAGCCTCATAACTGCGAGGTGAGGGTGTATGAAGCGAAGGATGGGCGGCATAGGACGGTGGAGAGGATAAGGCTGTGAGTTTTGGAGCGTGAGCTCCGGGGACGGTTCTTGGGCTCTTGCAGGGACGGTTCTTAAGAACCGTCCCTGCAAGAATCCTGAGAACCGTCCCGGAGAACCAGGATATAGGAGGCATATGCATGAAAATCATCTGTGTTATTATAGCAGTACTGCTCGTTGTATCGGCAGCAGGCGCGTACGTTTTGTCGGGGTTCATTTTACAGGCAAACCGGCAGACCCTCGAGGAGGCCATCGCCTGGCAGAAGGACCACTACGACATCTCCTGGTTTGACGAGATCAAGACCGATGAGTACACGGTCACGGGGTACGAGGGCTATGTGCTCCACGTGATGCTCTGCCGGAACCCGGTGGTGTCCGACAAGTACATCATCATCTCCCACGGGCACACGGACAACCGCTACGGGGACCTCAAGTACATGAAGATGTATCTGGATCTCGGCTTCAACTGCGTCGTCTATGACCTCCGCGGGCACGGGGAAAATGAAAGGACCCCCTGCACCTACGGGGTGAAGGAGGGGCAGGATCTCGTCTGCCTCATCAAGGATACGCGGGAGCGGTACGGAAAGGACATCCGTCTCGGGCTCCACGGGGAGTCGCTCGGGAGCGCGACCACGGTGAGCGCCCTTGGAAGTACGCAGGACGTCGCTTTTGCGGTGGCGGACTGCGGGTTTGCGGATATTTCCGGGGTGCTGGCGGCCGGGCTGCCGGGCCCGGTCTTAAAGCTCGCCTCGCTCGGCGCGAAGATGCGGTGCGGGATTTTCCTCGGGGACATGCGGCCGATCGACGCGCTCGCTGAAAATGAGGTGCCGATCCTCTTCATCCACGGGGCGGAGGATACGTTCATTCTGCCCTCGAATTCCGAGCGGATGAGCGCGGCGACGAAGGGGTATTCGGAGGTGCGGATAATCCCGGGTGCGGGGCACGCGGAGTCGGTGCTCAAGGATCCGGGGCTCTACCGGGAGTACGTGGAGGCGTTTTTGAGCAGGATTGAACTTTAATGCCGGGTGTGTGCGGGGACGGTTCTTGAAAATCGCTTTCAGCGGTTTTCTGAGAACCGTCCCGCAAGATCCCTGTCGCCAACCCGCCGCATCTATGGTATACTATAGCAAAATTGAAAGGAGATCCTTATGGAAAAGGAAGTAAATATCCAGAATGAGACCCCGCTCACGGCGGAGGGCTGCCACCCGGCGGTGACCGCCACCTGCATCACCTGCCCGGAGGACACGGACGCCGACCGAAAGACCCGCGCGGCGGAGGAGGAAAATGTCTCCTTCGTGACGGACATCACGAACGGCACGGTCCTCGGATTCGATAAATTTGTCTATGAAAATGTCTCCATGATCCTTCTCGAGATCCGAGGCGAGTTCGACGGCTCGGTCCGCGTCTCCCACACGCCGCGCGGCCGCCGTGCAGCCGGCGAGGCGATCTTCCAGCTCCGGAAGGACAGCTGGACCTGCGAGCTCATCCCGGTCGAGGGCATGAGCGGCGTGCGCCCGCTTTATTTCATTTTCAGCGGAACCGGACATCTGGATCTCAAGCAGTTCGGGTTCATCAGGGTTTGATTTAAGCGAAGAAGAGAGGATATACATGAAGTATCATATTAAAAACGGAAGGGTTCTCATCCTGGAAAATGAAACCCTGAACGTCGTCGAAAAGGACCTCTTTGTCGCGGACGGAAAGATCGTCCCGGCACCTGCGGCAGAAGAACTGGCTGCCTATGAGGTCATCGACGCGAAGAACAAGCTCATCATGCCGGGTCTTGTCAACATGCACACCCACGCCTACATGACCGTCATGCGCAACTACGCCGACGATGTGGACTTCGACGAGTGGCTCTTTAAGCGCTGCATGCCGGTCGAGGACAGGCTGCCCCAGGAGGGCGCCTACTGGTCCTCGCTCCTCGCCATCGAGGAGATGATCCGGACGGGCACCACCTGCTTCAACGACATGCACATGTTCAAGGGCCAGTCCGTAAGGGCCGCCCGGGACGCCGGCATGCGCGGCATCATCGGCCGGGGCCTGGTCGGAAGCGACCTCATGACCGACGGGATGGTCCGTTTTCAGCAGATGCTGGATGAGCAGGCGGAGAATGACAGCAATCTCTTAACTTTCGTGATCGCCCCCCACGCGATCTACAGCTGCTCGGTGAAGCTCCTTGATCAGTTAAACGAAGAAGCGAAAAAGCGCGGGATGAAAAAGCACATCCACCTCTCGGAGAGCGTAAATGAAGTGGAAAACTGCCTGAAGGAGCACGGGAAGACCCCGGTGGAACTTCTCTATGACATCGGTTTCCTCGATGAGAAGACGATACTGGCCCACTGCGTGCAGATGCGGGGAAATGACATCGAGCTCATCAGAAAATCCGGCGCTTCGGTCGTGACCAACCCCGCCTCGAACGCAAAGCTCGGCAACGGCTTCGCTCCGATCAAAGAGTTTCTCGATGCGGGCGTCAACGTATGCCTCGGCACCGACGGGACCGCCTCCAACAACACGCTCAATATGTTCCGGGAGATGGGGCTCCTGACCCTCATCCACAAGGGCGTGAGCCGAAGCTCCGTGTCCGTACCGGCACAGGAAGCGCTTAAGATGGCCACCGTGAACGCCGGCCGCTTCCTCGGGCAGGACATCGGCGTCATACGCGAAGGCGCGAGGGCGGATCTTATTTTCATTGATCTCACCGCCCCCTCCATGTTCCCGAATAACAACGTGCTCTCGTCCCTTTGTTATTCGGCGAACGGGTCGGAGGTCGAGTCCGTCATGATCGACGGGAAGTTCGTCATGAGGAAAAATGAACTGTTGACAATCGACAGCGAGAGAGTCCGCTTCGAAGTACAGAAAATCGTTGACAAATACCTGTAAGACAATTTACGAGGAAAGGAAAACAACATGAGCAATATAAAAGATGCCTCCCTGGCCCCGTCCGGGAGAAAGAAAATCGAGTGGGTGCGGTCCTTCATGCCGGCCCTGACCGAGATCGAGAAGAGATTTGAGAAGGAGCAGCCCTTCAAGGGCATGCGGATCGCGGTCTCCGTCCACCTCGAGGCAAAGACCGCCAACTTAGGCCTGGTCCTCGCCAAGGGCGGCGCGGAAGTGTATCTTACCGGCTGCAACCCGCTCTCGACCCAGGATGACGTCGCGGCGGCGGTTGCGGAGATGGGCGTAGAGACCTTCGGAAAATACGGCGTCTCCCCGGAGGAGTACGAAGAGCTTCTCGTGGAGACCCTGGCCTGCCACCCGCACCTCATCGTCGATGACGGCGGCGACCTCATCAATCTCCTCGGCGGAAGATGCAAAGAGTACGCGGACTGCCTGATCGGCGGCTGCGAGGAGACGACGACCGGCATCCACCGCCTGAAAGCCCGCGAGCGCGAGGGAATCCTTCCCTGCCCGATGATGGCGGTCAACGACGCGAAGGCCAAGCACTACTACGACAACAAGTACGGCACGGGCCAGTCGGTCTGGACCGCGATCATGGATACGACCAACCTCATCGTCGCGGGCAAGACCGTGGTCATCGCCGGCTACGGCTGGTGCGGCAAGGGCGCCGCGATGCGGGCCAAGGGCATGGGCGCGAACGTCATCGTCACCGAGATCGATCCGTTCAAGGCCCTCGACGCGACCATGGACGGCTTCTCCATCATGCCGATGGACGAGGCGGCGAAGCTCGGTGACATTTTCGTCACCGTGACCGGCTGCAAGGACGTCATCACCGAGAAGCATTTCAAGGTCATGAAGGATCAGGCAATCCTCACGAACGCCGGCCATTTCGACTGCGAGGTCGACGTCGCATGGCTCCGCGACCATGCGGTGAAGGCCGAGGAGCGCAGGAAGAACATCATCGGCTACACGCTTCCGGACGGGCGGACGCTCAATGTCCTCGGCGAGGGCCGGCTCGTGAACCTGGCCTGCGGCATGGGCCATCCGGCGGAGATCATGGACATGTCCTTCGCGGTGCAGGCTCTGTCCCTCCGGTGGCTCGCGGCCCATAAGGATTCGCTGGAAATGAAAGTCTACAATGTCCCGGATGAGATCGACGATGAGATCGGCTGGTGCAAGCTTGCGGCCATGGGTCTTAAGATCGACGTGCTGACCGAGGAACAGAAAGCATATCTTTCGGGCTGGAAAGCATAAGGGCATAATTTTTCGCACATGATGAAGAGGAAATACAGGGTATGCCGGATTGGCTTAAGCGTCCTGCCCGCTACGGGTGGAAGATATTCTTAAAAGGGATGGATGATCAGATCGGTGCGTCCGCGGCGCAGTCGGCCTTCTTTATTCTGATGTCCGTATTTCCGTTTCTGATGCTGCTCCTGGGGCTGATGAAATTCGCTCCGGTGAGCCAGGAGACCCTGCTCTACACGGTGGACAACCTGCTGCCGGAATATCTGCTCCCGGTCGTCCACCAGATCCTGCAGGATATCTACTCGACCTCCTCTTCGTTTGTGCCGCTGACGGTGCTGGCGACTCTGTGGGCGGCCTCCAAGGCCATGCACGCCCTCCAGGAAGGGCTGGACCGCATCTGCCGCGCGGAGCAGATCCGGAACTGGTTCGTCATCCGGGGCTGGGCGCTCCTCTACACGGTCGTATTTGCGATCCTTCTGGTGCTGGCCCTGGTCTTTATGGCGGCCTGGCATCCTTTAAGAAGAGAGCTGCTGCAGCTGCGGCCGAAGGGCATCTCCCTGTACGTGTTCGCGACCGCGATACGGGCGGTCTACTCGATCGTTCTCCTGACGCTGGGCATCGCCGTCATGTACAAGGTTTTCCCGCACAGGAAGCTCAGATTTTTAAGGCAGCTTCCGGGTGCATTTTTCTCGGCGGCGGCATGGTATATATTTTCCATGATCGTCCAGCTCTATGTGACCAAGCTGAAGGGCTTCTCCACCTACGGGAGCCTCACGACGCTCATGCTGGTCATGTTCTGGCTCTACTTCTGCTGTTATTTTGTCATGCTGGGAGCGGAGATCAATGAAATGCTCCGCCGCGACGGACTTCTGGCGAAGAAAAAGAAAAAACAGGTTAAAAAACCCGCCTCGGAGTGAGGCGGGTTTTTGATGTGTGCGGGGACGGTTCCTGGGTTCCTGCGGGACGGTTCTCAGAGGATTGCCATGCAATCCTCAAGAACCGTCCCCGCAGGAATCCTGGGAACCGTCCCGCCTTAAGGCTCCGGCCAGTATACGGAGTAGGGAAGATAGATCTTATTTTGTATATTGTGCTTCTCATCGCGCGGATATTCGTCCAGTCCTTCTAAGAGACTTTTGTCGTCCCGGACATTTTCGACGATCTTTAAAATGCAGGAAGCCAGCTCCTCCGGGTCCTGCTCGATGGTCCCGGTCATTTTGCGATCGCGGATCAGCTGCCGGGCGGTCACGGTCGCGTCCACCCCGAAGACCGGGATCGTGATGCAGTCCTCCGTGCCGAGGTTCATACCCCAGGCGTTCAGAGCCCGGATCGCTCCGTCCGCCATGTCATCGTTGTTTGAGATGATGAGCTCGATCGTGTTGCCCTCATTCGGATTGCAGGAGAGCAGGTTGGAGGTCATGTAGCTCTGGGCCGCGGCCGCGGACCAGCGGCCGGTCATGTCGAGCTGGTACTTGTCGACGCTGGAAGAATCAAAATACTGAAGCGGCCGGTAGCCGGCCTGCGTAAGGATCGCATCGGCGTCCTCCACCGCGTACCGGGTCCGGTAAATGGCCTCCGTGTTGGCGCCCTCCCCTTTGAAGTGGGCGTAGGAGATCACACCGTCTTTATTTAAATCAACGGCCTCATAGTTCTCGAGAAGGAACTGTCCGATCATTTTCCCCTGCATGTGGCCGGCTTCCTCGGGGTCGGTTCCGACGTAGGCTGCATTTTTATAATAGCTGAGGACGACGCCCTCGTCTCCGTCCGCCTCGGGGCAGCGGTTGAAGAAGAGAATAGGGACATCCGCATGGTCGGCGAGCAGGCAGAGCTCGTCGGCGGTGTAGGTGGAACCCGAATTCACGACGTTCACGATGAGGAGATCCGCGCCGAGGAGGATGGCCTCCTCGATCTGGGAGGTCTGGGTGGTCTGGTTGAAGTCCCCGTCGTACTCCCTGAAGGGTATCGTCTCCTCGTTCAGCAGCCGGGTGAGCTGCGTGCGGACGGAAGAGACGTAGGCGTCGCTGTAGTCATAGTAGAAAACGGCGGCCTCAAAGGAGGGCTGGGCAGCGGGCGCACCGGCGGCGGTGTCCGGCAGGGAAGGCGTCCCGGAAGCGCCGCAGGCTGTTAGCGCAAGGGCGGAGAAAAGGGCGGGGAAGGTTTTCATTTTCCGAAATTTCATCAGTCGGCCTCCTTCACATCGTATGGAAACAGTATAGCATTTCCGGGGGATGATTTGCAATTTTTGTCCACTTTTTTGCAGATTACGACACGTTTTTCCGGATGAAAATTTTATAATGGTAGAGCATCAAATTAAACGCGGCCGGGCTCTTTAAGGAGCGGAGGCCGGAAAGGAATCATTTGAAAAATATGACAAAAGGCAGGCCTCTAAGCCTGCTCATCACCTTCGCATTTCCGCTGCTTCTGGGAAATCTCCTGCAGCAGACCTACTCGCTCACGGACACCGCGATCGTCGGGAAGCTCCTCGGGGCGGGGCCCCTCGCGGCCGTCGGCGCGACCGCCTCGGTCCAGTTCCTGGTCCTGGGGTTTGCCATGGGGACCTGCACCGGGCTCGGAATTCCGATCGCCCGTGCGTTCGGGGCGGGCGATCTTAGGCGGATGCGCAGCGATATCTTTAACGCGGCGATCCTCATGGGGACGACGGCGCTTGTCCTTACGACCGCCTCGGTCCTTCTCGTGGATGTGATCCTTCGGATCCTCAACATCCCGGCGGAGATCTACGCGGATACGAAGGGCTATATCACGATCATTTTCCTGGGGATCCCGGTGATGCTGCTCTACAATTTCACCGCGACGATCCTCCGGTCGGTCGGGGACAGCAGGGCGCCGTTTGCATTTCTCGCAATCTCCGCGACGCTGAATATCATCCTTGATGTGTTCTGCATCAGGGTCCTCGGCACCGGGTGCGCGGGAACGGCCGCGGCTACGGTCGTCTCCCAGGCGATTTCCGGCGCGGCGAGCCTTATCTACATGGCAAGGCGGTATCCGGTTCTTCATTTTAAGGAAAATGAAATGCGTATAAGCCTCCGCACGATGAAGGAGCTCGCGCTCATGGCCTACCCGATGGGTCTGCAGTTCTCGATCACGGCGATCGGCAGCATGGTCATGCAGTCCGCGAACAACGCGCTGGGTAGCGTATATGTCTCGGCGATGACGGCGGCGGTCAGGATCAAGCAGTTTGCGATGTGCCCGTTCGATGCAATCGGCAGCGCGGTGTCCACGTTCGTCTCCCAGAATGACGGGGCGAACAAGGGCCGCAGGAGCCGCGACGGACTTGTCATCGGGGTGAGCCTCAGCATCACCTACGGCGTCATCATCGGGCTTGTGCAGATCTTCTTCGGGAGAAGTCTCACGCTCCTCATCGTCGGGGCGGAGGAGACGGTGATCCTTGATGCCGCAGGGCGGATGCTGGCGGCGAACGGCGCGCTCTTCTGGGTGCTGTCGATCCTGAATGTCTGCCGGCCGACCGTGCAGAGCCTGGGCCACACCAGCCGGGCGATGTTCGCGGGCGTCCTCGAGATGATCGCGCGGACGGTGGTCTGCACCGTGTTCGTGCCGGTGTACGGGTTTAACGTGATCTGCATCGCGGATCCGATTGCGTGGATCGCGGCGACGACCTTCATCGTGATCGTTGTGAAGCAGGATATCGACGCGGCGGTGCGGCGGTCGGATGAGCGCCTCGCACCCTATTATCGGAAGATCGGGGTGGCTATGCCGAGGTGAGGGTTCGCAGATGGGGACGGTTCTTCGCGGAGGGGGACGGTTCTTCGCGGAGAAGAACCGTCCCCCTCCGCGAAGAACCGTCCCCGGGCGTTGACTCAGAACACCAGCTGCAGCAGCACCATATAAAGAACCGTCCCCGTAAGGATCGAGATGAGCGTATTCCGCTTCCATATATAGGAGGCGACGACCGCCGCGCAGGCGGCCGCCTCGGGAACCCCGTGGGACCCGTGAAGGAGGTCCGTGTTCCTGAGGCAGTAGACGATCAGCATCCCCATGACCGCAGCCGGGAGGAGGCGCGTTAAGCGCTCGACCATCTCGGGTGGCTTCCGGGATGAGGAAAAGAGAACAAACGGAAGAAAGCGGATGGCGGCCGTTACAAGTGCCATCACAGCGATGAGGAGGATGTCATGCGTCATGCCGGGCACCTCCTTTTTTTGTGCTTTTTAAGCTGTAGGCGGACAGGACCGCGGTGATCGCGAGCATCGCCGGGATGAGGAACCGGTCCGGCCCGAAGAGGAGAAGCGAGAGGAGGGAGGCGGCCACCCCGGTGACCGCGGGGACATAGTCCTCCGCCTGCAGAAGCTGCTCCGTGAAAATGACAACAAAGAGCGCCGTCATCGCAAAATCGATCCCCTCGGTGTTGAAGGTCATGGCGGACCCGGCCAGGCACCCGATGAGGGTGCCGGTGACCCACCAGCACTGGTCGAAGAGGGTGGCCAGGAAGAAGTAGAGGTTCCGGTCGACTCCTGCGGGCGCGTCATTTACGACGAGCGCGAAGGTCTCGTCGGTCAGGCCGAAGATGAGGTAGGGTTTTATTTTTCCGGTGTTCCGATATTTCTCAAGCATCGTGAACCCGTAGAAGAGGTGGCGGGCGTTCACGAGCAGGGTCATGACCGCGGCCGAGACGAGGCTCGCGCCGCCGGTGAGCAGGTTGATCCCGACGAACTGCATGGAGCCCGCGAAGATGAGGAGGCTCTGGGCGAGCCCCCAGACGAGGGAGTAGCCTTTGTCCGCAAGCAGGATCCCGTAGGCGGTCCCGAGGACCAGGTAGCCGGCCATCACGGGCACGGAGGCGAGGAAGGCGCGGCGGAGGGTTTTCATTTTCATAGAGATACCTCAAAATCGCAAGCGTTTCGCCCTGCAAACCACACGCTTTCGCGGGGTGCTGAACAGTTACAAAAAATCAAAGTGAGAACAGTATAGCACGGGATCGGCGGGAAGACCAGAGTTTTGAAAAGCTTTATTGAAAAGTTATGAATTTGATTGGATAATAATATTGAAAAGTTAGAAAAATGGGCTTATAATACTATTGAAAAGTTTAGTGGAGGGCGACCAGTCATGCTGAAACGAAAAATAGCAAACCTTATTGAAGCACATCTCACAGCAGATTCTCAGCGCATACTGCTGATTGACGGTGCGCGTCAGGTCGGAAAAACCTATATCATTCGCCATGTCGGAAAGAAGCTGTTTCCAAATTACATTGAAATAAATATGCTTGAGGACTATGTGGGCAGCAAATTGTTTGAAAATACCGCAACAGTGGAGGATTTTTATCTTCGACTAAGTATGATCGCGGGCGATAAGATGGGAAAAGCGGAGGACACGCTGGTTTTTATTGATGAGATCCAAGCATATCCTCATTTTCTTACAATGCTGAAATTCTTGCGGGACGACAACCGCTTCACCTACATCGCAAGCGGCTCTCTTCTGGGAGTGACGCTTTCAGAAACAACATCCATACCGATGGGAAGTATTCGCAAGGTCCGCATGTTCCCGCTTGATTTTGAAGAATTTCTTTATGCCAGCGGTATGAATGAACTTGCGGTTGGAGTTCTCCGAAAGAAATTCGAGATATGTGAGGCTTTGGATGAGGCTATGCACGGGAAGATGATGGATCTTTTTAAGCGGTATCTTCTAGTTGGCGGCATGCCGGCTGCGGTAAATGCTTATCTGGAAACAAATAACCTTCATGCTGTGCGTGAAATCCAGCGTGAAATTCACGCATATTACGCCGCGGATGCTTCCAAATACGATACGGAACGAAAATTGAAGATCCGCCGAATTTATGATTTAATTCCATCTAATCTGGAGAACAAAAAGAAACGCGTGGTGGCGCAACGAATCGAAGGGAAAAAAGGCAGCACATTCGCGAGCTATGAAGATGAGTTTGAATACCTAATTAGCGCAGGTATTGCACTGAACGTGCAGGCAATCTCCACGCCGACATTTCCGCTGATTGAGTCAGCAGGCAAAAATCTGCTAAAGCTGTACCTGAACGATGTAGGAATCCTCACGGCGATCCTGTACGGCAACAACAGCCGTGCGATTCTGGACGATCAGAGAAGCATTAATCTGGGATCTGTATATGAAAATGTTGTAGCAAGCGAACTGATTGCGCATGGCAGTTATAATCTTTACTACTATGATAACCGGAATAAAGGGGAAGTCGATTACTTGATTGACGATTATGATAGCCTCTCGGCGGTGCCCATTGAGGTTAAGTCGGGAAAGGATTATACGATTCACAGCGCGCTTAATACATTTGTTAAAAATGAGGATTATCATGTGAAAAAAGCTTATGTGCTGTCTAATACACGTGAAATCAAGAAAAATGGTAAAATCACATACCTGCCGATTTATTATGTCATGTTTTTTGAAGGGATGGGCTTGCAATAAATGGATAGAGTGGTATTAAATATTAGAATCAATAATGGATGAACTGATGAAAAATCGACGATTGAATTACCACTTAATTGAGGGAATTACTTAGAAGTTTGTGCTTTGTCCTAATATTATATATCCTGACAAAATTACAGAAGGAATATTTTTTGAAGGGAGAACTTTAAACTGAGAGTGGCAGATGAGCTTGTCTCAAAGCGTTTGAATAACTAATGCTTACAGATGCAAAGATAGAGTGTACGTTGTACTGAGTATGATTTTGAAAAATTTACAGAGTTTTATAAGTTTAAATATTATGGTAGATTCCTAAGATTGAACGAATCTGTATACGAAAAGGAGGAGAAAACATGGCAAAAATACAATCAGTGGAACCAAACATTGCTGATTTGGCGAATGGATGGCTGAGGTCTTATAAACTTCCTTATAAATTAGAGCAGGAATCTTTGAATGCAGAAATTGATCAGGCATTGAATGATTATGCTTCAAAAAATGGAGGTGCTGGAGGGAATAGACCGGATGCTAAGCTGCTTTTGCAGGATAAGAATTTGGTAAATTATCCAATTTTAATCGAATACAAAGGCTATAAAGATAAACTTGTCAAACTTGATGATGAGGGGAAAGTAGATAATAAGACAGCTAAGAATCTTCCAAATTACAAGGCCATTAATGCTTACGCGGTTAATGGTGCAGTTCACTATGCAAATGCCATTCTTCACTATACCAGCTATACAGATATTATTGCAATTGGTATGACTGGATATAAGGATGATGTGGGTAAGCTTCAACATGAGATTGGTGTATATTATGTTTCAAAGAGCAACTTTGGAGTTGGTCAGAAGGTAGATGAATTCACAGACTTTTCCTTTCTTAAGAAAGATAATTTTGATCATTTTATTGAGAAAGTGAAGCGATTGCAACTGACGCAGGAAGAAATTGAAAGGCTTCGTGAGCGTCGGGAGCAAGAAATCAATGCAAGCCTTGTTAAGCTCAATAATGATATTTATCAGAATGAAAAAGGCTTGAGTGAGCGGGACCGAGTTTATCTTGTGGCAGCATCAATTATTGCAACACTCGGTGTACCAGGGAAAGTAGCTGCGCTTGAAAAATCTGATTTAAAATCCTCTACTGAAATAGGCAATCGTGACGGAGATATAATTCACAGAAAAATAATCGCATTTTTGAATGAGAAGAAACTGCCGCAAGAAAAGCGCGACTTAATTGTAAGAACTCTTCAAAATACGCTTACTACCGAAAACATAAACAAGGTTGAAAATGGCGAAAGCCAGCTAAAACGAGTCTTTATTAAAATTATTGATGATTTGGGAATATATTATAAAGTAGGCCTAAGCACAGATTTTACCGGTAAACTGTTTAATGAAATGTATAACTGGCTTGGATTTTCACAAGATAAATTGAATGATGTGGTTTTGACCCCATTCTATGTATCGACTTTATTGGCTCATCTAGCACGTGTCAATAAAGATTCATATGTTTGGGACTTTGCAACTGGATCAGCGGGGCTATTGGTTGCAGCTATGAACGTGATGCTTGATGATGCAAAAAAAGAGATAAAATCACCAGATCAATTGAGAATTAAATCGGCGAAGATTAAGGCAAATCAACTGTTAGGCTTGGAGATTTTGCCAGATGTCTATATGCTTGCTGTCTTAAATATGATTCTGATGGGCGATGGAAGCTCGAATATTATCAATAAGGACTCATTGAAGGAATTCAATGGCAATTACGGCTTTGAGAAAACAGATGAAAAGTTTCCTGCGGATGCGTTTGTTTTAAATCCTCCATATTCTGCCCCAGGAAATGGAATGGTTTTTGTCGAAAGAGCACTCTCTATGATGAGCAGAGGGTACGCTGCAATTATTATTCAGAATTCCGCTGGTAGTGGTAAGGCGACAGGATATAATAAGAGTATTTTGAAACATAGTACTCTACTCGCTAGTATAAAGATGCCGATAGACTTGTTTATTGGCAAATCAAGTGTACAAACTAATATTTATGTCTTTCGTGTAGGCGAAGCACATCAAAAAGATGATGTTGTTAAGTTCATTGATTTCTCTTTTGATGGTTATACACGCTCAAACCGAAAAAAGGCGAGTGTTAATTTGAGAGACACCGATCACGCAAAGGAACGTTACGTAGAGTTAGTTGATTTAGTTCGTTTTGGAAAAAGTAAGCTACATTATTATACCGAGAAAGATTATTATGAAGGCACTATTGATCCAGACAATGGTGCAGATTGGAATCAGACAGCACCGATTGATAAGAGACCAACACTTGAAGATTTCAAAAAAACGGTCAGTGATTATCTCGCATATGAAGTTTCTAAAATGTTAAAAAGACAGGCTACGGAGGATGACTGCCTGGGAAAATGAGAGCCCCTCTTAACGAAAAGCTGAGGAATGTTAAGTGGGGCGAATATAAACTCAGTGATTTATTTGAAGTTGGCTCTTATAAGAAGAGATTTGATGCAAATAAAGTACGTGTTCTTGAAAATGGACAGTATCCCTATATCGTTCGAATGAGTACAAATAATGGGCAAAAAGGTTTTATAAATGAGGATACAAAGTTTCTTAATGATGGAAATACAATTTCTTTTGGCCAAGATACGGCAACTGTCTTTTACCAGGAAAAACCATATTTTACAGGCGATAAAGTCAAGATTTTAAAACCGAAATTTCCGGAATTTGGTAAAACTAATGCACAGTTTATAATAGCTGCAATGAAATTAGCTTTTAGTAGATTTTCATGGGGAAATTCGAGCTTTAATATGAAGATTATTAAAGACGTTAAGTTAACCCTTCCAGAGACTGACGATGCAAAAATTGATTTTTCGTTTATGGAATCAGTTATAACGGAGTTGGAAAAGGAGCGGATAGTAGAGTTGTCAGCTTACTTAACGGCTAGCGAACTGGATAACTATGAATTATCGCCAGAAGAAGAAAAAGCGATTTCAGATTACAACTCTTACACTTGGAAATCGTTTAATCTTAAGGAACTATATGGCAAATCAACCCGTGGGAAACGCTTAAAAAGTGAAGATCGGATTCCAGGCTCGTTACCATTTGTTACGGCTGGAGAAGCTGAAGAAGGGGTATCTTCTTTCATTGGAAATAAGGTCGAGGTATTTGAAAAAAATACTACAACTATTGATATGTTTGGATCTGCCAAATATCGTAATTATAAATACGGTGGAGATGATCATGTGGCAATCGTTCATACCGAGAAGGTGCCTCCAAAGGCAGCAATCTTTGTTACCGCTGCATGTCATAAAGCTGCTCATACGGGGGAATTTGATTATGGTCATAATTTTTATGCGAAAGATGCTGATGCTTTAAATATTATGCTTCCTGCAGTAGATGGGAAACCCGATTATCACGCTATGGGAGTTCTGATTTCTGCGATTCAAAAGATGGTTATTAAAGATGTTGTTCGCTACCTTGATCAAAAGATTGAAACTACGTGAGAGATAATAGAAGAAATGAAAAAGTAGAGACAATATTTCTTTGATAAAATGAGGATCAGTATATGTATGAGAAGGAACTACAGAGAATACTAGATGCTTCACAGAATAATGCACTTACCTTTTTCGTCGGAGCGGGGGTATCAGCTCTTTCTGGGGGACCAACCTGGAAAGAGCTGATCATAGCGATCAGTGAAAAACTTGGGCAAGAGCCAAAAAAGGAATATTCTTCTGATGAGTATCTTAAAATTCCCCAGATGCTCTACTACTCATTGGGAAAAAATGATGAAGAGTATTATAAATTTGTTGAGGCAAAATTGCATTCCACTGATTTAATTCCGAATCAAATCCACCGTGAAATGCTAAACCTTAATCCGATATCTTTTATAACCACTAATTATGACACTCTTTTGGAAGATGCGGTGATCCAGCAATGCCAAAGCTTTAAGGTGGTTTCGCGAGATGAAGATGTTCCGACTATTTTTGGGGACAGATTTATCTTAAAAATGCATGGGGATTTTAAGTATAATAATTTTGTCCTTAAAGAAGAGGATTATTTGAACTATAGTGAAAATTTCAAGCTAATAGAAACATTGGTAAAATCAATTTTTGCCACAAACACTGTGGTTTTCATCGGATATAGTTTAAATGATTACAATATAAAACTGATCCTAAATTGGACCAAAACACTGCTAAAGAATAGTTTTCGACAGCCGATCTTTTTTTATGTTGGAGATTACCCTCTTACAGAAACAGAAATTATATATCAGCAATCAAGAGGTCTTAAAGTAATTGAGTGGAGCAAAATTATTGATTCGACGGATGGTTATTTAGGACGATACCAGTCTTTGTTTTCCGCATTGAAGAATCAATCAAAGCTGTCGTTGGAAGGAAAAACAGAGGATGAAGCCTTCGAGATTCTCTATGATTTACTTCTCCCACTGAATCGGTTGGAGGCTCTTCGTATTGAAGATGTTTCAAAGCGATTATATCCATATGTCTATATAGATGGCAGTGGCGTTATACATTCTGGTCAAAACGACAACTTACTATTAATGAAGTTTCTTTCCATTAATAAACTAATTGAGAATGAAAGGAATAGTCTTGAAAAGGATATTCTGGAAAAGTATTATGGAATTCTAGAAGTTTTTAGGAAGGCGAGAATACTTGCAATACAGGACAGGCATGAAACGTGGAAACTTATTAATGAGGAAGTGCCGTTTGCAGATAAAAACTGTATTCTATTCGATTATGCTGCCATGCATAGGTTTTCCTCTAAGACATATGAGACGCTTGAAGATAATTATAAAAAGGCGTTTTACTTATCCAGAATGAAACGATATGATGAGTCGTTCTTTCAATTCACAGAGGTTGCAAAACAAGCTTTTAACAAAAAAGATTATTTGATTTATTATCTCGCTGAAACTAATTGTATTAGCTTAAGTAAAGTTATAGGACATATTAACCCATGGTATCGTTGCTATGATTCTGCTTCAATAAAGGCATTATCGCCAAGTGATTCTGAGATCGATACTCTGTTTCAACGCCTTCCGGTAGTATTCCGTAATACATATTATAGCCTGACAGATATTCATAGTGTGAACATGCTATATAAATATTCATATATGGCATTTTCTGATGGTCAAAAACTTCAAAGAGCAGTAGAACGTGGTTCGGCGGAAAGTGGTTTAACAAGCAGTAGAAAGGCGACGAGTAGAATAAACGATTACTTACATTTCCTTTTAGGTAATGGAATCGTAGCGGATGTATTTTCAGAGTATAGGACGTCAGTTAAAAATCTGATGTCCTTGTTGGTGTATAAATATTCTACTCAAGAGAAAGAAATATTACATGAGCAACTAGTCCCATTTGTTAATCAGGATGAGGTTTATTTTGATGAAATCGATTTTCACTGTTTTATAGAGTATTTTGATGAAAAAGAGATTATCGAACTCCTAAATAAATATCAAGTAAAAACAATAGAATTTCAAAATATGCATCTTGTTGAAGTGGCCGTATGTAATTTGCTTGACTACTATAGATATATAACCAGATATTCTAATAATAAAGTAGAGGCTGATGAAATTCAGTTGCAGATTAAGAACTGTCTTGCATTGCTCAGATTTGTGAACATATCACAAAAGCTAGTGGACACAATTTGCAACTTCATTCTTACAAGAGAGTTCGGGAAGATACAGATAAGTGACAAGGTTCTTTTTCTTGATCATCAATTAGCACGCAGGCAAATGAATAGTAAAATAACTGATAAGGTAATAGAGGATACTTTGATTTCTTATCTGGATAAACACATTGCTGCGCTATTGAAGGGAGAAAATTTTGAAGTATGTTCTGCAACACCCAGTATTAATTATTGCAATCTTGTCAATTATATTTTTTCGCAGGAAGAACATATTTCGAGAAGATTGTCCACAAGAATCTCGCAGATTATTGATAACAATTTGACTCAGATGTATGGTCAGATTATAAACTTTTACTGCCTTCATGTTTCAAACTACCTACGCAAAAAGCTTATTACCTGGGCTAACAGGTTGTTGAGGGAAGACTTTGACTTTGATATATTTAAATTGATTATACAGTGTAATGGGTTTATAAATAAAACTGCTAAAAATCAGTTAAAGTCTTTCCTCAAGAAGAAAATAGATGATACAAAGAATGATGACAGTGGAGATATTTATTATATAATTCCCCCTAATTCCCCTTTCGAGGAACTAGATCAGGTAGGGTATTGGTGCCTTATAGGGGTGCTAAAAGCAAAGGATTTCAGCGAGTTTCTTGGATATAGTGCAAGGTTCGACTTTTTCTACGAACCTTCGAAGTTTGATTTTAGCAGGTTTGAAGTTTCATGGCTATTAAGGTTATACCCGCATACATTGGAGCAGATATCAAAAGATCCCGGAGTAAAAGAGCATGTACGAATAGCTATAGCAGATACACTGGTAAATAGGGAGATAGTATCATTGGATAGTCAACGGTTGCAAAACATTCTTGTGAAATATTTTTGCTAGGGCAAAACATAAAAAGTTAAGGTGTCCTGACTATATCATCATAAAAGGCGAAAAATGAAAATACTCCTCACAGCCGTCAACGCAAAATACATTCACTCAAACCCCGCAGTGTACTCGCTGCGGGCTTCTTCCATGCACCCGGAGATCGTGGAGGTCGCGGAATTCACGATCAACGACCGCTACGAGGACATCCTTGCCGGAATCCTCGAAAAAGAGGCGGACGTCATCGGTTTCTCGACCTACATCTGGAACACGGACATCATAGAGGACCTCATGGCGGATGTGCGGCGTGTGAGGGGAGGCGCCGTGGTTTTATTTTCCGGAGGACCGGAGGCCTCGAACGCGCCTGAAAGGTTCCTTGCAAACGGCGACTTTGTGATCTGCTGGGAGGGCGAGCGGCCGTTTGCGGCAGTCACGGCGCTGGCGCTTGAGGTAAGCGGCGAGGCACTCCTTGCCAGGGTGAAAAATGAAGTCCCCGGGGCGGCGTATCTTGCGGACGGGAAGCTTACGATCAATCCCGCGCCGTTCGGGGCGGGCGATGATATCGACCGGGTGCGTTTTATGTACGATGACCTTGCGCCGTTTGACAACCGGATCATCTACTACGAGTCGAGCCGGGGCTGCCCGTTTTCCTGCAGCTACTGCTTGAGCTCGATCGACCGGAAGGTGCGGTTCCGGAGCCTTGACAAGGTGCTCCCGGAGCTGCAGTTCTTCATCGACCGGAGGGTGCCGCAGGTGAAATTCATCGACCGGACCTTCAACGCGAGCCATGAGCGGACGATGGCGATCTGGACGTACCTCAGGGATCACGATAACGGGGTGACGAATTTTCATTTTGAGATAGGGGCGGATCTTCTCACGGAGGAGGAGCTTGCGCTTCTTGCGGGACTTCGGCCGGGGCTCGTGCAGCTGGAGATTGGGATCCAGTCGACGAATGCGGAGACGCTCGCGGCGATAAGGCGGGTGACGGACCTGCCGCGCTTGTTCGGAAATATTGAGCGGCTTCGCCGCGCGGAAAATATCAACCTCCACGTGGACCTCATCGCGGGGCTCCCCTTCGAGGGCTATGAGAGGTTCGGTAAGTCGTTTGACGATGTATATGCGCTGCACGCGGACCAGCTGCAGCTTGGTTTTTTGAAGGTCCTTGCGGGGACGGAGATGCACAGGCGGGCAAGAGAGTGGGACATCCGCTATTCCGTGCGGCCGCCCTACGAGGTGCTCTCGACGAAGTGGCTTACGTGGGCGGAGCTGGGTAGACTCCGACGGATCACGGACGTCCTCGAGTACTATTACAATTCGGGGCAGTTTGTCCACACGCTGGGGTATCTTGAGAACTTCTGGGGGAGCGCGTTCAAATTCTTTGAGGAGCTGGCGGAGTTCTTCCGGGAGCGCGGGTATGACAGGGCGAGGCCGTCCGCGGCGGCGCGGTATGAGGTGTTCGCGGAGTTTGCCGGGGAGAAAAGGCTGGGAGATTTAAGTATTGTGAAGGAGTACCTGCGGCTCGACCAGATGCTCCATATCCGCAGGAATCGGCGGGGGAGCGTGAGCGATGTGTTTGACTTCGGGCAGGGGAGGGTCCGGGTGACGGTCGAGTACGGGAAAAAGGGGTATAAGGCGGAGAGAGTGTGAAGAAGGGCCGGTTCTCCATGGCGGAGAACCGGCCCCGTCTGCAAAGAAGCAGGAACAGTCAGTCGAGCAGCGCCTCGATATCGGTGTAGGGAAGCCCCGGCAGCGCGTCCGCGGCGTTCTTACAGACCAGCTGCCCCGCGTAGGTGTTGATCGCGGAGTAGAGGACCGGGTAGGCCATGGCGGCCTTCTCGAGGCCCCTGTCGGCGATCATGAGGCCGTAGCGGAGGGTCGCGTTGGTCAGAGCGATCGTGGAGGTGCGGGGGACTGCGCCGGGCATATTTCCGACGCAGTAGTGGATGACCCCGTCGAGCGTGAAGACCGGATCGTCGTGGGTCGTCACGTGGGAGGTCTCGCCGCAGCCGCCCTGGTCGATCGCGACGTCGACGAAGACGGAACCGGTTTTCATTTCCTTGAGATACTTCTTCTTAAAGAGCTTCGGGGTGGCGGCGCCCGGGATCAGGACCGAGCCGATGACGAGGTCCGCATCTTTGACCGCGCGCTCGATATTCGCGTCGGTGGAGACCAGGGTCTGGATCCGTGCCCCGAAAATGTCGTCGAGGTACTCAAGTCTCTTTAAGTTGATGTCGATGATCGTGACGTTGGCGCCGAGGCCGACGGCTATCTTGCAGGCATTTGCGCCGACGGTGCCGCCGCCTAAGATCACGACGTTGGCCTTGTGGGTGCCGGGGACGCCGGCTAAAAGGATGCCTTCGCCGCCGTTGGTCTTCTCGAGGAATTTCGCACCCTGCTGGATCGAGAGGCGGCCGGCGATCTGGCTCATCGGGGCCAGAAGGGGGAGAGAGCCGTCCTTCTCGATGAGGGTCTCGTAGGCGACGCCCTTGACCTTGCCGCGGAGCAGAGCTTCGGCCTGCTCACGGTCGGCCGCGAGGTGCAGGTAGGTGAAGAGGATGAGGCCCTCGTGGAACTGGCTGTACTCCTCGGGGAGGGGCTCCTTGACCTTGACCATCATGTCGCACTGGTCCCAGACGGCGGGGGCCGCCTCGACCATCTTTGCGCCGGCCGCCTCGTACTCGGCGTCCGCGAAGCCGGAGCCTAAGCCCGCGCCTTTCTCGATGAGAACTTCGTGACCGTGGGCGATGTAAGCTTTTACGTTGTCAGGGGTGAGCCCGACTCTGAATTCATTGTTTTTGATTTCTTTGACACATCCGATTTTCATAATGAATCCTCCTTTTCATGCGTGCTGTCTATATTATAACAAATGGCGGAAGATAAATAAAGAAAATTCAGGAAAATTAGAGGATTTGAATAAAAATTTGAGGTGTTGGCAACTGAAAGCCCGGGATGGTTCTCGGAGAATCAAGAATCGTCGACAGGGGGTGAAAACCGATGTATAATTGAGGTATCACAGGAGGAGGTCATGAAAATGAAGGAAATCAGCATCACGGAGATACAGCCGCTGAATATAGGTCAGGTGGAAAATGCGGATGCCGGGACGGGCGTTACGGTGTTCATTTCCGAAAAGGGGATGAGAGCCGGGCTCGACGTGCGCGGCGGCGGGCCGGCGTCGAGGGAGAGCCAGATGCTGAATCCCCTCATGGCGATGCAGCAGATCCACGCGGTGGTCCTCGCGGGCGGGAGCGCCTTCGGGCTCGGCGCGGCGGACGGCGTCATGCGGTATCTCGAGGAGCACGGGATCGGTTTCGACACGGGCTTTGCGAAAGTGCCGCTGGTGGTGCAGTCGGACATCTATGATCTCTCGGTCGGACGTGCGGATGTGAGGCCGGACGCGGCCATGGGCTATGAGGCGGCGAAGGCGGCCCTGGAGAGCCCGAACTATAAGGACGGAAATTTCGGCGCCGGGTGCGGCGCGTCGGTCGGCAAGATCCGGGGCATGGCAACCGCGATGAAGACCGGGATTGGAAGCTATGCGGTGGAGATCGGGGAGCTCAAGGTCGGTGCGGTCGTGGTGCTGAATGCCCTGGGCGATGTCTTTGACTGGAAGAAGGGGGCGCAGGCTGCGGGGCTCCTTGCGGCGGACGGGAGACATTTTGCGGATACCATGGAGGCCATGTGCGAGTCGATCCGGGCCGTGGAAAATAAATTCACCGGCAACACGACGCTGGGAATTGTGATCACGAACGCGCATTTTGATAAATCCGCGCTCTGCAAGATCGCCGGGATGGCCCACGACGGGTACGCGAGAGCGATAAACCCGGTGCACACGTCCGCGGACGGGGACAGCATCTACGCGGTCTCGGTGGGGGATGTGAGCGCCGACCGGGACCTTGTCGGGGCGCTCGGCGCGGAGGTCATCGGGGAGGCGATCCTGCGGGCTGTCTATGCGGCCGATGGCGCGTACGGGCTTAAAAGCGCGGGTGATATGTGAAAATTCGCGCAAAAGGAACGGACCGGCTCCGACGCGTATGCGTCGGAGCCGGTCCGTTTTTACGGATGCTTATTCCGGAATCGCCTCCGTCCAGTAATTCTGCTGGTAGATGTCGGTGAAGCGGTAGAGCGCGACGCCGTCCTGGCCGAGGATCGTGTTGGAGAGCACAAGGTCGCCCGAGACCGTCAGCTGGTCGCCGAGGTAGTAGCTGTCGTCGTAGACACCGTCGTAGGTGAAGTAGTCGCAGATGAAGTCGATCTTGTCGCCGTCCTTGATCTCGATGAGGCCCCTCGCGACCGTCGAGGTCTCGGTGAGCTCGTCGTAGTCGGGTTCGGCACCGGCGATGAAGCCGTCTTCATGTTCCGGATCGAAGATGACCATGAGCTTCACGCGCCGGCCGTTCAGGAACGCCGGAATGTAGCCCGTGTAGGTTACTCCCTCCTCCGTCGTGATCGTGGTGGTGTGGCGGTAGGCGACCGGCTGGTCATTCACGGAGAGCCAGGAGCCGTTCCAGGTTCCGATGAGGTTTCCGCTCTCGTCAAATGAAACCACATTGTCGAGCCCGAGGTCGATGTAGCCCTCGCCGTCGTCGACGTAGACCGCAAGGTCGAGACCCTCAACGAGCTTCCACTGATCCATCGGAAGAGAAATCAGGTATTTGTCGCCTGATTCCTGCCATTTGAGATTTGCCGGATCGAAGCTGTTCGCCGCGATGTAGGCCGCCGTGTCCGCATCGGAGAGCGAGCGCTCGCCGTAGAATGCGGTGTTGCTGTCGTCAAGGTCTTTGATGCTTCTGCCGGAGCCGCCGCCCAGGAAGAGGCCTAAGAGGTTCGAGATATCCTCGGCGGAAATCTCCGCGGAGGAGCCGCCCATCTCGCCGAAGAGAGAGGAGAGCGGGGAGGCCGTGCCGCCGGAGGCAACCTGGCCGGAGACCTCAAGGCCGGCAAACTCGCGGATGCAGTCCGAGTAGTCGGAGCCGAGGCCGATCGCATTGTAGGTCGTGACCGCCTGGTCGACCTTGGAGGCCGAGCGGTACGGGAAATAGATGGAAACCCCGTAGGCGTCGGTCATGTTGGTCGAGGTGCGGTTGTATTTGACGGCATCGAGGAGCATCTCGGAGAGCGCTTTGGCCTCCGGTGTGCCGATGCGGTTCGCAAAGTCGACGAGGTCGATCTGGTCGATCCTGGTGGATGCCGCAAACTCGCGGGAGCCGTTGCGGGCCGTGGAGACGGCCTGGTAGTTATTTCCCTTGATGAGCGCGGTCGTGGACTTCGCGAAATCGGCGAACTTGTCGGTGAAGGTCTCGCCGAACTCCGCAAGGTCGATGAGGGAGAGCGTGGTCTTCTGGCCGCGGCACTGGGACGCGCAGGTCTTGACGAAGTCATCGGCGATCAGCTTGCCGAGCGAGAGCGTGGGCATGCCGGGGTCGGATGAGAGCTTCGTCAGCCAGTCGGTGTAGTACCAGCCGATGCCGGGTTCGGTCTCCTCGGAGGCAACCAGGTAGTCGCCGTAGTTTGAGAGCATGAGGGCGGTCTCGGCGGTCGCCATGAGGCAGGCGTCGAAGCCGATCACGTCGAAGGTGGTGTTTGCATTTTTAAGAGCCCCGTTGATGCCGGAGAGCGACATGGAGCCGGAGCGCGGGAACTTCTCGTCGTAGCCGTAGCCGGAGATCGAGCCGCCGCCGTGATCCCAGAAGATGAGCATCTGCCGGTTCGCCGGATAGTTCTTCGTGCAGTAATTGATGAAGTTCGTGAGCGTCGCGGGATCCGTCATGGCCTTCTGGCCGTCGTCGGCGACAAGGTTTCTGAGGCCGCCGTTCTCGATCTTCCAGATCTGGTTGACGCTCGAGGAGACGACGCTGTTCTGCCATTTTCTGCAGCCGCCCGTGTAGACGATGATCCGGACGTTGTCATTAAGGGACGCCTTGGTCATCTCGGAGAGGTCCCGGGTGGCCATCTGGCTGCCGGACTCAAGGTCGGTGCCGCACATGTAGACCATGATGGTCACGACGTCGGAGCCGTCGCCCTTGATCGTCGTGAACTTGGAGCGGGCTTCGCCGGCCACCTCGCTGTCGAGCGTCCCGGTGTTTGCCGTCTCACTCCAGCCCGTGCCGGTCTCGGACGTGCTGCCGCCGAGGAACTGGCTGTAGTAGGATGGGAGAGAGCTTGAAAATACGGAGCTTGCAGAGGATGCGCCTCCGGTGCTCTGGGAGTAGCCCGTGCCCTGGGAAGCTGAGAATCCGGTGCCCTGGGAGGTCGAGTAGCCGGGGGAAGTCGTGTAGGAACTGTCCGTGCTGCCGCCGCCTAAGAGGCCGCTTAAAGCGCCGCCGCCCCCGCCGAAGAGCACGACGAGGAGAATGATGATCATCATGAGGGGCGATCTGCCGCCTCCGCTTCTTCTGGGGCCGCCCGACCCGCCGGAGCTGCCGGAGCCGCCGCCCATCTGTCCGGAGCCGACCGGACCCGTGCCGAGGCCGTCTCCCCGGCGGTGGGCGCCTTTGCCGACACCCGTAACATTGACTTTCCTGCCTTGTGGTCTGTCTGCCATAAGAGCCTCCTTCCATGCGCAAAAAGCCGCAATATATGTATATAGTATAGTACATTTGCGGAGCGTTTATCAATGATTTATTGATTCTTCGGGACGGTTCTTAAGATTTCCGGGGACGGTTCCGGAGAAACGATTCTCTTACGAGGATCATTTTTCCGGGAACCGTCCCGTGGCAATTCAGACTTGACATATGCGAACAGATGTTCTAAAATAAAACCCGGAGGGTATAAATATGGAAAACTGGCAGTTTATTCTTATCGCCGTGCTGCTGCTTGCGGCGCTTATTTTACTTGTTGTTCTGCTGGTCAGGCAGAGCGCGTTTGAGCGGGAGATGGGCCGGGGCCTCGATCTCAACGATCTTGAAAATGAAATGATCCGCCTCGGTGAGAAGATGGACCAGGCCGCGCGGTCCAGCGCGGATAACGGAGCGCTTCTCCGGGGCGAGGTGGGAACGAACCTCCGGTCCATGAGCGAGTCGATGAACCGCACGATCAACGAGTCGATGTTCCGGATGCAGGTGTCGAACGAGCAGAGGCTCGACCGGATCGAGGGCGTGGTCAGCGACAAGCTGGACAAGTCCTTAAACGAGCGGCTGGATGCAAGCATGCGGAACGTCGCGGAGCAGATGGGAAATCTTTACAGGACGCTGGGCGAGCTCAGGGAGCTCTCCGGCGGTGTTGCCGACCTCAACAGGACGCTCTCGAACGTCAAGACGCGCGGCGTCTTCGGAGAGGTGCAGCTGGGGCGGATCCTCGAGCAGACGATGCCGGCGTCTCAGTACGTGACGAATGCCGTGATGAAGAAGAACTCGGACGAGCGGGTCGAGTTCGCCGTGAAGTTCCCGCCGGCCTTTGAGGGCGGCGAGCCGGTCCTGCTGCCGGTGGATGCGAAATTTCCTTCCGATATCTACAACAAGATCATCTCGGCCCAGGATGCGGGGGACGCGGGCGCGCTCGCGGAGGCCGTGAAGGAGCTCAGGAACCGGATCCTCCTCGAGGCCAGAAAGATCAGGGACAAATACATCGATCCGCCCGCGACGACCAACTACGCGGTCATGTTCCTCCCGACCGAGGGTCTCTACGCGGAGGTGCTCCGCGTCGACGGCCTCACGGAGAAGTGCCAGGAGCTGGGGGTCATCGTCGCGGGACCGACCACGATCACCGCACTTTTGAACAGTCTTGCGGTGGGCTTTAAGAATGCCCAGCTCTCGAAAAAGTCGGTGGAGATCATGCACCTCCTCGAGGCGGTGAAAAATCAGTTCTCGAAGTTCGGGGAGGAGCTCGACAAGACGGAGAAGAAGCTTGCGGATGCCCAGGCCTCGGCCGCCCGTTTAAGGCGGCGGACGGAGACCATGGAGCGCCGCATGAGAACGATCGGAGAGATCGGGGACGGCGAGGCCGAGAGGCTTCTTGCAGCCGATACGGAGGATTACCATGAGTCTTAAATTCTATGCGGGACCGGCCGGATCCGGCAAGACGACAGCCCTTTTAAAGGAGATGATCGACCGGTCTCTTAAGGAGCCGGAGCGGAAATTCTTTGTGATCGTCCCGGAGCAGTTCACGAACGACACCCAGCGGCTGTGCTTAAGGCTCCATCCGCGCCGCGGGCTCATGAACATCGATGTGCTCTCGGTGAGCCGCCTGGCCTACCGGGTGCAGAGCGAGCTCGGGGGAACCGGCGAGGAGATGCTGGAGGAGATCGGCAAGAGCTTCATCGTCGAGAAGATCGCTCTTGATCTGGGGAAAAAACTGCCGTTTTTCGGCGAAGGCCTGGCAAGACCGGGGAACGCGGCGGAGATGAAGTCTCTCATTTCCGAGTGCATGCTCTATGATGTAAAGCCGGAGGACCTGCTAAACGGGGCGGAGGGCAGCATGCTCTCGGCCAAGATGAAGGATATCGGAACCTTCTATGAAGCGTTTCTTGGCTGGCTCAGAGACCATAAGGCCATGACCGCGGAGGAGCTGCCGGACTATCTCGCTCGGATGCTGCCGCGCTCGGAGCTTCTTCGGGACGCGACGGTCATTCTGGACGGCTTTACCGGCTTTACGCCGGTTCAGATGCGGCTTGTCGGGGAGATCCTCTCGGCCGCCAGGGATGTGACGGTCGCCCTGACGCTGAAAAAAGGGCGGGATCCGCTCGGACGCTACAAAAAGACAGATCTCTTTGCGATGAGCTATGAGACGGCGGAGGCTCTCGCCGAAATGGCGCAGGAAAGAGGCGTCAGGATCCTGCCGACCGTGTATGCGGCGGACGGACAGGACCGCTTCACGGAGGCACCGGACCTCCGGCACCTCGAGCAGAACCTTTTCCGGAGGGAGCGCAGAGTCTATGCGGAAAAGCCCTCCCGCATCGATATCTTCGCGGCCGGCGGCCCGACGGCGGAGGTCCAGGAGACCGCAAGGCGGATCAAACGGCTTATCAGGGAGGAGAACTACCGGTATCGTGATTTTGCGGTCATCACCGGTGACCTGCCGACCTACGGGAATTATATACGGGAGATATTCCCGCGGTACGGGATCCCCTGCTTCGTGGACGAGAAGCGGCTTCTGACCCGCACCGCGTTCGTGGAGTACCTGCGGGCGGCGCTCGAGTGCTGCGCGGCGGACTATGCCCCGGATGCCGTGTTCCGGATGCTCAGGACCGGCATGACGGATCTCACGGATGCCGAGATCGACCGTCTTGAAAATCATGTGACGGCGCTCGGCATAAGAAGCAAGAGAAAGTGGCGGGAAAAGTGGATCTATCACGGGAAAAATGAAGACCCGGAGACCGTGCCCGCCTTAAATACACTCCGCGAGCGCTTCCTTTATTATATAGATCCTCTTGCGGAGGCCCTCGCGGACAGGAAGGGTACGGTTCTGACCAAAACCGGGGCCCTCTATGAGTTCTGCCTCCGCAGCGGCTGCGAGCAGAAGCTTGCAAGACAGGCGGAAGCCTTCGGGGAAGCCGGAAGACAGGACCTCATGCGGGAGACGAAGAGCGTCTACGGCATCGTCATGGGGCTTCTCGACAAGCTTGCGGCGGTCCTCGGGGACGAGAAGATCTCGATGCGGGGCTACCGGGCCCTTCTCGAGGCGGGCTTCGCCGAGCAGAAGCTCGGCATCATCCCGCCGGGGGCGGACCAGGTCATGGCGGGCGATATGGAGCGCAGCCGGCCGGCCAACGTGAAGGTGCTCTTCTTCATCGGCGTCAATGAGGGCGTCGTGCCGAAGACGGAGAACGGCGGCGGTCTGCTCACCGAATCCGACCGGGATCATCTGGCGGCGAGGCATGTGAAGCTCAAGCCTACGGCCCGGGAGAACCTCGTGATCAGCCGCTACTACATGTATCTCACCCTCTCAAAGCCCTCGGACAGGCTGTACCTCATGTACTCGGAGGCGGATATCGACGGCACTGTCAGGCGTCCGTCCTACCTCATCTCCTCGGTGCGCAGGCTGTACACGGACCTTCCGGTCCGGACAGGCGCGGATCCGATGACGGCGGAGGGACTCTACGAGCTTCCGGAGAGCCCGGCGGACGGATTTTCCCTGCTCGCGGGGACGATCGGGACGATTGCGGATAAGCCGCCGGTGCCGGCATTCTTTGAGCTCTTTAAATGGTACAGGAACGATCCCGTCTGGTTCTACCGGACGGAAGCGCTTCTTGACGCGCTAAATTACCGGAGACCGAAGGATGTGATCAGCCGGCGGACGGCCCGCATGCTCTACGGGGACCGTATGGTGAATTCGGCGACCCGGCTCGAGCGCTTCTCGGAGTGTGCCTTCGCGCATTTCGTAAGTTACGGGCTGAGGCTCAAGGAGCGGGAGGAGTATTCATTTTCCGGAATGGATATGGGAAATGTCCTCCACAGCGCTCTTGAGACATTTGCCGGGGAGCTCGCGAAGGAGGGCCGCTCATGGGCGGACCTTTCGAGCGCAGAGCGGAATGCGCGGGCGGAGGCGGCCGTCAGAAGCGCCGCCCTCACCTACGGAGCCGACATCCTGACGGATACCAGCCGGAGCGAATACCAGGTGCGGCGGATGGAGAGGCTCATGAAGACCTCGGTCTGGGCCCTGGCGGAGCAGCTCTCCCGCGGCGATTTTGAGCCGACCGGGTTTGAGATGGCCTTCAGCGGGCAGGAGGGGCTTGACTCCCTCACATTTGACCTTGAGGACGGCGCCCAGATGACCCTGACGGGCCGCATCGACCGCGTCGACACGTTCAGGGAGGACAATACGCTCTTTGTGAAGATCATCGACTACAAGACGGGCGCAAAGAAGTTCGACATGACGGCGGTCTACCACGGGCTGCAGCTGCAGCTGGTCCTGTACCTTAAGGCGGCGATGGAGGTATTCCGGAAGCAGGGGTACCGCACGGAGCCGGCGGGCGTATTTTATTATGAAATTAAAGACCCGATCGAGAAGTCGGACGGGAGCCTTGGCGGCGAGGAACTCCTGAAAAAGCTGCTCACGGACATGAAGGCGTCCGGCTATGTCTCGTCGGAACCGGCGGTCCTCTCCCATCTCGACAGGACGCTGGGCCCGGGCAACCCGAAATCCGACGTCATGCCGGTCGAGCTGAAAAAGGGCGGGGAGTTCTCCGCGAAGTCCAATGTGCTGGACAGCGATCAGTTTGACGTGCTGCTCTCCTTCGTGTCCCGAAAGGTCCGCCGGATCGCGGAGCGGATCATGAGCGGCGACGCCCAGGTGAATCCCTATACTTATAAGAGCAAATCGGCCTGCGACTACTGCGCGGCCGGGGGAATCTGCGGATTTGACCGCCGCCTGCCGGGAAATGACTTCCGGCGGCTTAAAACCATGGAGGATGAAGAGGCCCTTTCGGCGATGGAGGAAGAGAAATGAAGTGGACAGATGAACAAAAGCGCGTCATCGACACGCGCGCTGCCAATATCCTCGTTGCGGCCTCGGCCGGCAGCGGCAAGACGGCGGTTCTCGTCGCCCGCATCCTGGCCCTTCTTCTGGACCCGGAACATCCGATGAACATCGATGAGCTGCTGATCGTGACCTTTACGAAAGCGGCGGCCGGTGAGATGAAGGAGCGGATCGCGCGGGCGATTGCCGACGCGCTGGAGAAAGACCCGGACAACGAGCATCTGCACAGGCAGACCCAGCTGATCCATAACGCGAAGATCACGACGATCGACGGCTTCTGCTCCTACCTCGTGCACGCCTACGGTTACCTCACGGAACTGGAGCCGGGCTTTCGGGTCGCGGAGCAGGGAGAGCTCGCGCTCATGAAAGCCGACGTGATGCAGGAGCTGCTGGAGGACGCCTACGCGGAGGCGGATGAGGAGAAGAGAGCAGGATTTTATGCACTGGTGGAGTCCGTTGCGACCGGGAAATCCGAAAAACTCCTGGAGGAGTACATCCTGAAGATATTTGACGCGGCGGAGAGCCAGCCCCGGCCGTTTGTATGGCTTGAAAAATGCAGAAGGGAGAACCGTGCAGGAACCCTTGCGGAGATGCAGGCTTCTGCCTGGTACCGGCAGCTTCTTTCCGATGCCGACGGGATCCTCAGGGAAGGCATTGTGAAGGCGAAGACCAATGAAGAACTGGCCATGCAGGCGGACGGCCCCTCGGCCTATCTTTCCTGTGCGGCGGACGACATCGGGCTCTTTGAGGATATCCTACGGGAAACCGATCCGGACCGCCGTTACGCGATGCTGCGCGACCGGAAGTTTGCCAGACTCCCGGGCAAAAAGCCCTCGCCGGGCGAGAATCCGGACCTTCGGGAAGTCTTTAAGAACCGCAGGGCGGAAATGAAAGAGCTGCTCGAGGAGCTTAAAGAGGGTGTCTATGCGGCACCGGCGGAGAAGTTTTTCATTTTCATGCAGAAGAACGAACCGATCCTCGGTACCCTCATCGACATGGCTGAGGAGTTCATGAGGCGGTTCGCGAAGAAGAAAAGAGACAAGAAGGTCGTCGATTTCGCGGATCTCGAGCACTTTGCGCTGGAGATCCTCAGAGGGAAGGACGATGCGGTCGGACGGACGGCGGCGGCCAGGGAGCTGGCGGCCCATTTCCGGGAAGTCATGTGCGACGAGTACCAGGACAGCAACGATCTCCAGGAGGAGATCCTGACGGCGGTCAGCCGGATCGAGGACGGGGAGGACAACTATTTCTGCGTCGGCGACGTGAAGCAGAGCATCTATGCCTTCCGCCATGCCCGCCCGGACCTCTTCATGAAAAAATACCGTGACTACACGAAGTACGGGGAAACGCCGCGAAAGGCGGACGGTCTTGACGGCATCAGGATCGACCTGGCGCGGAACTTCCGCAGCCGGGATGAGGTGCTGCGCTCCGCCAACCTGCTCTTTGAGCAGTTCATGGTGAGCGGTGTCGGCGGCGTCGACTACGATGAGGACGCAAAGCTGATCACCGGTGCGGATTATCCAGATGCCGGCGGGCGGTGTGTCACGGAGATCCTTCCGGTTCTGAGCGGGGAGGAGGACTCCGAGGGCAATGCGGTGCTCGACGATACGGGGAGCCGTGCCTCCCGGGAGATCGAGGCGCGAGCCATCGCGGACCGGATCAGATCCATTGTCGGAAAAGAGCCTGTGTATGATCCGAAAACCGGGGAATCCCGGCCGGCCTCCTACAGGGATGTCGTCATCCTGCTCCGAACGATGACCGGATGGTCGGACATATTTACGGAGGTGCTGGAGAGCTGCGGGATTCCTGCATTTTCCTCCTCGGGCACAGGGTATTTTACGGCGCTCGAGGTGATCACGGTGCTCAATTACCTGCGCATCCTGGACAATCCCGAGCAGGATCTGCCGTTTGCGGCAGTGCTGAAGTCACCGATCGCGGGCCTTACGGCCGAGGAGCTCGCCGATGTAAGGCTCGTGTTCGGCTCTCCCTCCTTAAGTAAGGAGGCCGGCTGGAAGACGATGTATGAGTGCGCGCGGGCTGCGGAAGCCGGAGAGGCCGGCGGCCTTGTCAGGGAGGAGACGCGGGGGAAGCTCACGGAGTTTTTTGCATTTTATGACAGTGTGAGGGCGGCCGTGCCCTACACGCCGGTCCATGAGCTCGTCTATATGGTGCTGGAGGGCACCGGATATCTTGCCTATGCGGGGAGTCTCCCGGGAGGCGCGCAGCGCGCGGCCAACCTCAAGATGCTGGAGGAGAAGGCCATCGCTTACGAGAGCACTTCCTACGCGGGTCTTTCGAGCTTTGTCCGCTATATCGAGAGCCTGGGCAAATACGAGGTGGATTTCGGGACTGCCTCCGTGGCGTCCGAGAACGCCGATGCGGTCCGCATCATCAGCATTCACAAATCGAAGGGACTTGAGTACCCGATCGTGTTCGTGGCCGGACTCGGAAAGAGCTTCAACCGGCAGGATATCAATGCCTCTCTTCTGGTCGACGAGAAGATGGGGCTTGCCTCGGATTATGTCGATTATGTACACAGGACCAGAACGCCGACCATTAAAAAGGAAGCAATCAAGAAGAAAATGCAGAAGGAGTCCCTGGGGGAGGAGCTTCGCGTCCTCTACGTCGCGCTCACGCGTGCGAAGGAGAAGCTGATCCTGACCGGGACCGTGAAGGATGCGGAGAAGCTTAAGGCACTCATCCATACGGATATGCCGCTTAGGGAACTTCATTTTCCGGATAACTTTGTCCTGCACGCCCAGACCCCGTTTGCGCTGCTTCTGCCGGCGGCCGACCGGGCGATCCGGCGGGCAGCGGCGGCGGGAGAGCGGGAGCCCTTCGTGATCCGGGAGACGCTGCCCTCGGAGCTTGCGCTCTCCGCGGTCTCGGGACGCGACGCCGGCAGAAATGCTCTTGCGGCGCTTAAAAATGCAGACCCTAAGCAGTCCTACGACGAAAAAATGCGTGCGATCCTCGATGAGCGCTTCTCCTTTGTCTATCCATACGGCGGCCGCGACAACGTGCCGGCCAAAGTATCGGTCTCCGAGCTCAAAAAGGCTCATATGGAGGAGGAAGAGACGGAATTTGCGTTCCCGGAGGCGGAGCCCGTGTCGGTTGTCCCGGCGTTTATGAGGAGGCTTGGCGGCGCGGCCGGGGAGGAAGAAAAAACGGCGGGCGGCGCGGAGCGGGGCACGGCCTTCCACCGGGTCATGGAGCTTCTTGACTACGCGCGGTTTGAACCGCTCCCGTCGGGCGAAAACGCAGGGAAGCGCGTCACCGCGCTCGTCGGAGCGGAGATCGACCGGTTTGTCGGGGAGGGAAAAATGGAAGCTTCGGAGGCGGCGCTGGTGCGGCATGGCGCGGTGGCGGATTTCATTGTAAGTCCGCTCGGGAAGCGTTTTGCCCGCGCGGCGAAGGAGAAGAAGCTTATGAGGGAGCAGCCGTTTGTGCTCTTCGTGCCGGCCTCGGAGATCCGGGAGGACTATCCGGCGGATGAGGAGATCCTTGTGCAGGGGATCATCGACGCGTTCTTTTATGAGGGCGATGAGATCGTGCTGGTGGATTACAAGACCGACCGGGTGGAGAGCGCGGAGGAGCTGATCGCGCGCTACAAGGTGCAGCTTGACTCCTACGAGGAGGCTCTTACGAGGGTCACCGGGAAGAGAGTGAGGGAGAAACTCATCTGGTCGTTTGCGCTCGGCGAGGCGATTGCGTGTCCCTGATTTTTCGGGAAATCCTTCGAAGGATTGTTATTTTCTCTTGCATCTTGAAATTATTTTTAGTATGATACTGATTTGTATATAGCGAGAGCCCGCGCCGAACGTAAGCGGCCCGGGACGAACCTCCCATACGGGAGCGGATTTACGAAAGAGGGTGAGACTATTGGTAGAGTTAGATCCGATCAGATATGAATTGAATACTTACGATGAACCTTTAGTTGAAATGAGGGATTCACTTTAACCTCGCTGTCAAAGAGAAGCGAATTCAGGAATTAACGAGGGAAATGGAAGATCCCCATCTCTGGGACAACCCGGAGGCGGCGCAGAAGAAGACCAAGCTGCTCGCCGACCTCAAGGCTGACGTGTCCGGCTACGACGCGCTCGTTTCGGCGAGGGACGATATCCGCGACATGATCGAGATGGCCGACGAGGAGCCGGATCCGGAGCTCGTGCCGGAAGTCCAGGAGATGTTTGACAATTTCAAGACAAAATTCGAGGGTATCCGCATGAAGACCCTCCTTTCCGGCGAGTATGACGCCTGCAACGCGATCGTGACGCTCCATGCCGGAACCGGCGGAACGGAGGCCATGGACTGGACCCAGATGCTCTACCGCATGTATACGCGGTGGGCGGAGGCGCACGGTCTTGCCGTCGAGGTGCTCGATATTCTGGAGGGCGATGAGGCCGGCCTCAAGTCGGTCACGTTCCAGGTGAACGGCGAGAACGCCTACGGACTCCTGAAATCGGAGCACGGCGTGCACAGACTGGTCCGCATTTCCCCGTTCAACGCGAACGGCAAGCGGCAGACATCCTTCTCGGCCTGCGAAGTCATGCCGGACATCGAGGAGGATCTTGACATCGAGATCGACCCGAAGGATATCCGCATCGATACGTACCGGTCATCCGGTGCGGGCGGCCAGCACATCAACAAGACGTCCTCGGCGATCCGTATCACGCATTTCCCGACGGGAATCGTGGTCACCTGCCAGAATGAGAGATCCCAGTTCCAGAACAAGGACAAAGCCTTCCAGGAACTGAAAATCAAGCTTTTCATGCTGAAGCAGCAGCAGAACGCAGACAAGCTGGATGACATCAGAGGCAAGGTCACGGAGATCGCGTGGGGCAACCAGATAAGATCCTATTTCCTGCAGCCGTATCAGCTTATCAAGGATCTTCGGACAAATGAAGAGCAGACCAACGCTCAGAAGGTGCTGGACGGCGGTATCGATCCGTTCATCAACGCGTTCCTCAAGTGGGAGGCACTGGGCGGAAAGGCGAAGGAAGCAGCGGCGGACGCCACGGCGATCCGCTGATAAGAAACGAGAGGGTAAGAAAATGGTAAGTGCAGCGATAATGGGTTACGGTACGGTCGGCGCAGGTGTCTTCAAGGTTCTCACGATGAACCGTGAGGTTATTACAGGCCGCGTCGGCGAGGAGATCCGGGTGAAATACGTGCTCGATCTCCGCGAGTTCCCGGGGGATCCGGTCATGGAGGTCCTCACCCATGATTTCAATGACATTTTAAACGATCCGGAAGTTAAGATCGTCGTCGAGACGATGGGCGGACTTCGTCCTTCCTATGAGTTTACTAAGAAGGCTCTCCTCGCAGGGAAATCGGTCTGCACCTCCAACAAGGAGCTTGTGGCCGAGCACGGTGTGGAGCTTCGTGAGATCGCGAAGGAAAAGAACGTCAACTACCTCTTCGAGGCTTCCTGCGGCGGCGGAATCCCGATCATCCACGTGCTGGATTCGGCGCTGACAGCCGACGAGATCGACGGCGTTGCCGGCATTTTAAACGGGACGACGAACTACATCCTCACCCAGATGATGGATGAGGGACAGGAATTTGCGGATGCGCTGAAAGATGCGCAGGACCTGGGCTACGCCGAGAGACATCCGGAAGCGGATATCGAGGGCTGGGACGCCTGCCGCAAGATCGCGATCCTCTCGTCGCTGGCTTACGGAAAGCATATTTCCTATAAGAATGTCTACACCGAAGGCATCACGAACATCGACGCGGTCGATATGTCCTACGCAAAGGCTCTGAAAATGAAAATCCGTCTGCTCGCCGCATCCGGGCGCACCGAGGAAGGCGTGTGGGCGATGGTCGCTCCCATGCTGGTTGACCGCGACAACATGCTCTATCACGTGAACGGCGTCCTGAACGCGGTTTCCGTGCACGGCAATGCGGTCGGCGATACGCTCTTCTACGGAAGCGGGGCAGGCTCTCTGCCGACCGCCAGCGCGGTCGCGGGGGACGTCATCTCGGCGGCCCGCCATCTTTCCCGCACACTTGCGTCCGACTGGAAGGCCGAGGAGATGGAGCTCATGCCTCTTGACGATGTGAGACATGCATTTTTCGTGCGTTTTGCCGGAACTGAGGAAGAGGCGAAAGCGGCCTTCGGCGAGATCACGCCGGTGTGTCTCCCGTCTCTTTCGGGTGAGTTCGGATTTGTGACCGGAGTTATGACGGAAAAGGCGTTTGAGGAAGCGGCCTCCGAAAAAGTTATCAAGAGGATCCGCATCGCCTGAGAGGCTTGCCGGGTACCATAAGGAGAAGAAATATGCTGATTGTTAAGAAATTCGGCGGCACGTCAGTCGGATCGCCGGAACGCATCATGAACGTGGCAATCCGCTGCGTTGAAGACTACAAGAAAGGAAATGACGTTGTCGTCGTTCTTTCCGCCATGGGCAAATCGACGGACGAGCTGATCGACCTTGCCCACAAAGTGAACCCCAAACCTCCGAAGCGCGAGCTCGATATGCTGATGACGACCGGTGAGCAGGTCTCCGTCGCGATGATGGCGATGGCGATGGATTCGCTCGGTGTCCGGGCTGTCTCGCTGAACGCTTTCCAGGTTGCCATGCACACCACCAGCCAGTACGGTTCGGCCCGCCTTAAGAGAATTGACTCCGAGCGCATCCGCCACGAGCTGGAGGATCGGAAGATCGTTATCGTGACCGGTTTCCAGGGCGTCAACAAGTATGACGACTATACAACCCTCGGCCGGGGCGGCTCGGACACGACCGCCGTTGCGCTTGCCGCTGCCCTTCACGCGGACAGCTGTGAGATCTACACGGACGTCGACGGCGTCTATACGATGGATCCGCGCGTTGTCAAAACCGCAAAGAAGCTGCCTGAGATCACCTACGATGAGATGCTGGAACTCGCCTCGCTCGGCGCAGGCGTCCTGCATAACAGGTCGGTTGAGATGGCAAAGAAGTATGGAGTCCCGCTGGTCGTACGTTCCAGCTTAAATTACAGCGAAGGTACCGTAGTCAAGGAGGATGCAAAAGTGGAAAGAATGCTGATAAGCGGTGTAGCTTTGGATAAGGACGCTGACCGCGTCTCCGTCATCGGTCTCAAGGATCGTCCGGGAGTTGCGTTCCGTCTGTTTGATGTTCTCGCCAAGGCGGGAATCAATATCGATATGATTCTGCAGTCGATCGGCCGCGAGGGAACGAAGGATATCTCCTTCACCTGCTCTGACGGTGACATGGACGATGCCATCAAGGCAATCGAGAAAAATAAAGAGCGCCTGCAGTATTCGTCCATCGAGTCCCGTCCGGACGTCGCAAAGGTTTCGATCGTCGGCGCGGGCATGATGACGAACCCGGGCGTTGCAGCCAAGATGTTCGAGGCCCTCTACAACGAGGATATCAACATCAACATGATCTCGACATCCGAGATCCGCGTCACGGTTCTGGTGGACCTCAAGGATGCGGACCGCGCGGCGAATGCGGTGCATGAGGCATTCGGTCTGGGAGATTGAAGATAAAAAGGAAAGAGGAGCGAGAGAGCTCCTCTTTTTTTATTGTTAGGGCCATGCCCTAACAATAAAAAGAATAAAGACCGCATGGCAGGTGCGGTCTCTACTCTTTCAAAAAGGGAAGGAGTTCCGTCTCGCGACGGATAATGAAAAAGAAAAAGGTAATTGGCAATTTGTCTTTTCTTATGTTAGTAAGATAACCTAATTTTATGAACACAATATGTACAACTTTAAAGCGTTTTGTAAATTTTTATGATAATGGTTGTCGAAGCGTTCACACACGGCGTGCTCGCACGCCAGAGCGTGAACGCTTCAGACAACCTAACAAAAATGAGCAATGAAGGCCCGGAAGCCCAAAGGGCAACGGGCCGAGTTGCGAATTTTTGCAGCGGCGCAACAAAAAAAGACGGCCCGCCTCAGCGGTCCGTCTTAAGGATGACTGTTTGATCATTCAGCCGGGCTGATAGCACCAGTCGGGCAGACACCTGCGCAGGTTCCGCAGTCAAGGCATGCATCAGCATCGATCTCGTAATGCTCATCGCCCTGAGCGATAGCACCAACCGGGCACTCAGCCTCGCAAGTTCCGCAGCTTACGCACTCATCAGAAATAACATATGCCATAGTAAATTACCTCCTTTATATTGTGAAGAAACAAGAATATACATTCCTTTTACAAACTTATTCTATCCCGCAGATTAGGTGTTAGCCAACACAAATCTTAAAAAAATGTGTGCCAAATGCGGTACATTTAGTTAGAATTGACTAATAAATTGTATTTCTTGCCTGTTTACATGGTGAAAGGATTACGATATAATCACGATAAAACAGGGTATGGGGGCTTTTATGAAGATAGAGAAACTGAACGACGACCAGATCCGCTGCACGCTCACGATGGCAGACCTTGCGGAGCGCAAGATCCGCCTCCATGAGCTCGCCTACGGGACGGAAAAAGCGAGAAAACTGTTTCGGGATATGATGGAGGAGGCTTACAGAAAGTTTGGCTTCTCGGCGGAAAATGTCCCGATCATGATCGAGGCGGTTCCGTTTGCGGATGACGGGATCGTGCTGATCATCTCCAAGACGGAGGACCCGGAAGAGCTCGACACCCGCTTCTCCCGCTTCACCGAGCCGCTGACACACGAGGATGAGAAGATCGCGGATGTCTCCGGGGCGGACGACATCATCGACGCGATCCACCGGATCTACGAGTCGAAGAAAAAGGCGAACGCAAAACGGAGAGGCCAGGAAGAGCCGAAGGAGATCAGGGAGCCGGAGAAGAAAAAGAAGGAAGAGCAGGACGTCGATCTGGTGAAGGTGTTTTCATTTTCCACACTGGACGACGTGATCCGCGCCGCGGCCGGCCTCAGCGGGTTCTACGCCGGCGACAACGTCCTCTACCGGATGCGGAGGAACGGCGAATACCGGCTTGTGATCCACCAGAGCGGCCACACGCCGGAGGATTTCAACAAGGTCTGCAACATCCTCTCCGAGTACGGGAAGACCGTTCAGTGGTCCCGGGCGCTGGAGGCCCACATGGCCGAGCATGAGCAGCGCATCCCGGGGAGCGACGCGCTCGCGGCTCTCGGCACACTGGTGCGGGAGGAAGAGTAAAGATTGTCTGACTGAATCTTAGCTTACAATGCAAGAAATTTGGCGGATTCAGGATTTTAATGACACTCCATACGCTTGTTTTTGCCGGGCGATTGACGGATATCCGGAAAAATTCCATAATACTCTTTGAAGAAGCTTCTTGCGGGCATCGCTTATGCCCGCCGCATACGATGATCGGTCCTTCCGTGAAACTCTCACACGGCTGCGACAACTCCTTGAAAGTGCAAAGAAAGGGTGATGCGTAAGAGGTATCAGAGAAGAATGTAAGTCTGGTTTTCCGTTTGTCCCTAAAACTTATAATCCATACGGTGAGAGGGACGTGTAATATAAAGAAGTGCTATTGCACTGCATGCAACAAGGGAAAAAGCAGCCCCCGAGGCTCAGGACACGGCGGTGTACGGCGCGGGGGTTTTCATTTTTTATGAAATAAGGCGGTATATATCGCCTTTTTTTCGTGCGCTAGTTTCTTTACGAATCGAATGATTGATGGTACAATAGGGAGAAGACTTGCGTAAAGGGTGGAGTATGAAGAAAAAAAGATCACCGGTACTCCTCGTTCTGACGATTGCGGTGTTTGTCGCGGCGGCAGGAGCGGTCTGGTTTGTGTGGGATCATTTTACACCGACCAGAGAGCGGATGGCGCCCGGGAGCTATTTCGGGACAGACGGCGAGGATCGGTTCGGTATAGTGACGGAAAACGGGATATCGAAGACGGCAGGGAAGCGGTTTGACGGGGAGGACTACCTTCCGGTCAGCGTTGTCGGAGAGGGCATCTGCCCGTCCCTGTTTTATGACGAGACGGAGGAAGAGCTGATCATCACGACGCCGACGACCATGGAATCCTTTGACCTGGACGAGCGGTATGATATTATAAGGACGGACGGGGAGGAGACTTTCATTTCCAGAGCGTTCGTCGAGAAATATGCGGAGGCGGAGTGGCTTGATTTCACGGAGCCGGACCGCCTGGTGGTGAAGACGGTGTTTGCCTACCCGCTTCAGGATACGGCGAAGGATGCGGCGGTCCGCTACCGGGCCGGCATCAAGAGTCCGATCATCACGGACCTTCCGGCCGGAACCGCGGTGAGAAACCTCGACGCGGACGCCGAGGGGAAACTTCTTGGCAGCAAGATCGAGGGCTGGACCCATGTGCTCACGGAGGACGGCTACCGCGGCTACGTGCAGGACGAGTATCTTGCGGAGAATGTTTATATGAAGGAAGACACCCACGAGTATACGGAGGAGCCCTACTCGCACATCCTGCTTGACGGACCGGTGAGCATGGTGTTTCACCAGACGACGTCCCTCGAGGCCAATGATGCACTGGCCGTGACCGCGGGCGGCATGAAGGGTGTGAACGTGATCGCCCCCACCTGGTTCTTTCTTGAAAATGAAAACGGGGAGATGAGCTCCTTAGCTTCCGCATCCTACGTGCGGACCGCCCATGAGATGGGGCTTTCGGTCTGGGCCGTCGCGAACGATTTCGACGGCGCCGTGAATTCCGCATCCTCGACGGCAGCCGTCCTTAAAAGCTCGACGGCGAGGTCCAGGATCATCTCTGACATTTTCATGAATCTGCTCATGGTCGGAGCGGACGGCATCTGTCTCGATTTTGAGAAGGTGAACGCGGAGACGGCTCCCTACTATCTGGAATTTATCCGCGAGATGTCCGTGATGGCCCGGAACAGCGGGATCGTGCTCTCGATCTGCTGCTACGTCCCGACCTACACGAAATATCTGGGCCGGGCCGAGATGGCCAGAGTGGCGGACTACGTGATCACGATGTGCTACGATGAGCACAACGCGGGCTCGGAGAAAGCCGGCCCGGTGGCCTCGCTGCCCTTTGTGAAAAAGGGGATCGAGGATACGCTCACCGAGGTTCCGGGGGAGCAGACCATAGCGGCGCTTCCGTTCTACACGAGGCTGTGGACGACGGGCGAGAACGGCAGCGTGAAATCCAGGGCCATGGGCCTTCGGGAGACGGCGGCCTACATCGCCGACAACGGGATGAGCGTCACAAAGGACGAAAAGTCCGGCCTGCCCTACGCCATGCGAAAGGGCGTGGACGGGACCTACGAGATCTGGCAGGAGAACGCGGAGACGCTGGCGGACAAGCTGGCGGTCGTCCGTGAAGAAAAAATAGCCGGAGCGGCCTACTGGAAGCTTGAACTCGCGGAGGATTCCGTGTGGGGACTGCTTTCGGGGTTCATTTCCGGCGGGGAACTTACGGTATCAGTGAGCGGGAACAGCGCAGGCTGAGTCACGCGTTTAAGATATATGTTTATGGGCAAGGAGGAAACACGTCATGTATGACGAGCAGAGCTTTAGCACGGTTCGCAAGGGTTTCGATAAGGACGAGGTCATCAGCTTCCTTAACGACAAGGATCGGGAAAATGCAGAGAAGGTCGCACGTTTAGAGCAGGCCATCCGTGACAAGGATCACGAGATCGCCGAGCTGAGCGCGCGCGTGACGAGAAGAAACGCGAAAATCGACGAGCTCGAGGGCGAGATCGAGAACAAATATAAGGAGTACGTGGAAAAGTACGAGCAGATCGGGGAGCTGGTTTACGATTCCCGGATCAGGGCGGACGAGATCCTCGCGAAGGCCAACGCGGAGGCGGAAGCCCTCACGGCCCGCATGGCCGAGGAGAGCGAGGCACAGGCTGCCGCCGCGGAGGCGAAAAAGGCCGAGATGGCTCAGCTCGTGGCGGAGTCCGAGGCCGAGATCGGCAAAAACGAGGAGAAGAGCAAAAATATCATCGAAGCAGGCCGTGCGGAGAGCAAAAAGCTGATCGCCCACGCGAAGGAAGAGGCGGAGGAGATCGTTCTCTCCGGCCGCAAAAAGTATGTCGAGATCCTGAAGGATGCCGATTACGAGGCCAAAAAGCGCACCAAGACGGCCGACGCGGAAGTCGATGCGATCCTGGCCGACGGGCAGAGAAAATATGACAGCCTGAGAGAAGAGATCAAAAAGCTGGCGGCTCTCTTCGATACGGCACAGAAGCGCTTCTCCGCATCCCTTGCGGGTGTCCAGGAGATGATCGACGCGATGCCGGAGAAAGTGACCGACAGGAAGCCTGCCGCAAACGGGGACGATCCCTTCATGGGCTACAGCTTCGAGGATGACGACGAGGACGAGTACGAGGAGGAGATCGACGAGTCCGAGTTCGAGGAATCCCAGCTGATCTCCGCGACGATCGCCTATGACGAGGCTTTCCAGGCCCAGCTTCCGCCTGTGAAGGAGAAGCCGGAAAGCGAGGAGGCTTCCCGTGAGGAGAAGATCCAGGCGTTTGAGACCGAGCTCGCAAAGAATGCCTACGACGAGGACGGAAAATTCCGTCTCCCGGGAGAGGACAGGAAAGCGTAAGCTTGATGGAGACTGAGATACTGAAAATTGATAAAAATGCGGTCGATGAGGAGAAGATTGCCCGCGCCGGCCGCATTTTACAGAACGGAGGGCTCGTCGCCTTTCCGACCGAGACGGTCTACGGGCTCGGGGGAAATGCACTGCTCCCGGATGCTTCGCGTAAAATCTACGCGGCCAAGGGGAGGCCTTCCGACAACCCTCTGATCGTTCATATTGCAGATATGGAGCATCTTCGCCCGATCGTGACGGAGGTGCCGCAAAGCGCGATTCGGCTCGCGGAGGTCTACTGGCCGGGGCCGCTCACGATGATTTTCAACAAGACGGACCTTGTTCCCTACGAGACGAGCGGGGGCCTCGACACCGTCGCGGTCCGGATGCCGAGCCACCCGGTGGCGGCAGCTCTCATCCGCGCGGCGGGCGGCTATGTCGCCGCGCCGTCGGCAAACCTGTCCGGGCGGCCGTCCACGACCAACGCGGAGCATGTGATCCGGGATCTTTCCGGCAGGATCGACATGATCATCGATTCCGGGGAGTCGGATATCGGGCTGGAATCCACGATCGTCGATTTCACCGAGGATGTCCCGGTCATCCTAAGGCCGGGCTATATCAACCTTGCGATGCTCTCCGAGGTCCTGGGCGAGGTGAAGATAGACCCGGGGATCCTCGATGCGGCGGCCGAAAAGGGCATCCGCCCGAAGGCGCCGGGCATGCGCTACCGCCATTACGCGCCGAAGGCCGGCCTCAAGATCGTCGAGGGGGAGCGCGAGCAGGTCATTTCCCGGATCCAGGAGCTTGCGGACGCCGCAGCCCGCGAGGGAAAGCGGACCGGCATCATGGCTTCCGACGAGACCGCGGGATACTACCGCGCGGACGTCGTGAAGGACCTCGGCAGCGTGAGCCGCGACGAGGACATCGCCCACCGGCTTTTCGATGCGCTCAGGCAGTTTGACGACGAGGATGTGGACGTCATCTACTCCGAGGCGTTTGATACGCCCCGCATGGGGCAGGCAATCATGAACCGGCTTCTTAAAGCCGCGGGACATGAAGTAATATACGTTTAAAAGCGGAGTTTACGCTCCGTTTTAATAAGATACCTAGAGGAGGCAGTTATGGGAAAGACATTAATCATGGATCATCCGCTTATTCAGCACAAGATCGGCATCTTACGCAGCACGGAGACCGGCACAAAGGATTTCCGCGAGCTCGTCGGTGAGATCGCGACGCTGGAATGCTACGAGGCGACAAGAGATCTGGCCCTTGAAGATTATCCGGTGGAGACACCGATGGGCAAAACGATCGGCAAGAGACTTGCCGGCAAGAAGCTGGCAATCATTCCGATCCTCCGCGCAGGACTCGGCATGGTTCCGGGCATGCAGACCCTGATCCCGTCGGCCAAGGTCGGCCACATCGGCCTGTACCGCGATCCGGCGACCCTGGCTCCGGTCGAATACTACTGCAAGCTTCCGGCTGACATCGAGGAGAGAGACGTGTTCGTCGTCGACCCGATGCTCGCAACCGGCGGCAGCGCCGTGGACGCGATCTCCCAGCTCAAGTCCCACGGCTGCAAGAACATCCGCTTCCTTTGCATCATCGCCGCTCCGGAAGGCCTGAAGGCCCTGCAGGATGCGCATCCGGATGTCGACATCGTTGTCGGCTCGCTGGATGATCATCTGAATGAGATCGGCTACATTGTCCCCGGACTCGGAGACGCGGGAGACCGTATTTTCGGCACCAAATAAGGAGGAGCCTTATGACCCCGAAACGAGCAGACTACCTCACATGGGACGAGTATTTCATGGGGGTTGCATTTTTAAGCGGCTTGCGCTCCAAGGATCCGAACTCCCAGGTCGGGTCCTGCATTGTGAGCGATGACAACAAGATCCTGTCAATGGGCTACAACGGATTCCCGAGAGGCTGCTCGGACGATGAGTTCCCCTGGACACGGGAGGCAGAGGATCCCTACGACACAAAGTATATCTATGTAACGCACAGCGAGCTGAACGCGATCCTGAACTACCGGGGCGGAAGCCTTGACGGCGCGAAGCTCTATGTGTCTTTATTTCCCTGCAATGAGTGCGCCAAGGCGATCATCCAGGCCGGGATCCGGACGGTGATCTACGACAGCGACAAGTACGCGGACACATCGTCGGTCAAGGCATCGAAGAGAATGTTCGACGCGGCCGGCGTCCGCTACTACAAGTACAACCGCTCCGGCAGGGAGATGAAGTTAAATTTATAATAACATCGTAACTATTCAGCACCCCTATTCGCAGCCGCTGCGCGGCTGCTTCATGTGGCGGTCAGAGGCGCTTCGCGCCTTGCCCGCCCCCTGAAAA
>ODAJ012188826.1_pt1 | contig 56234 bp, 76 predicted proteins | sample 1539241 | NCBI WGS metagenome assembly ODAJ01 (sample SAMN02144231, study PRJEB22623) | gut metagenome | biome: sheep rumen | host: Ovis aries | place: New Zealand | reverse complement strand
TCAAAAATTTCCCCGGCGGGAATTTTGAGAAAAACATCTGGGTATAAACTAGTATTAAAGTGGTCGGAAGGAGGACCTAATGAACGAAAGCATCTTACAAAGTATTAAGAAACTTCTTGGTTTGGATGAATTCTATAATGTTTTCGATCAAGATATTCTTATACACATTAATTCAGTCTTCATGATCCTCCGTCAGTTAGGCGTTGGACCAGAGCAAGGCTTTAGAATCACAGGACCTTCAGAAACTTGGTCAGATTTTACAAGTGATGATATTTTTGTAGAGTCTGTTAAGACCTATGTGTATTTGAAAGTTCGTCTGATATTTGATCCGCCTCAGAATTCCTCTCTTACTCAAGCTATTCAGTCACAAATAGCCGAGCTAGAGTGGAGATTGAACGTGGCGAGTACGGAGGATAGAATAAATGAATAATGAACTTTATCATTTTGGTATAAAAGGCATGAAATGGGGCGTAAGACGTTATCGGAATCCAGATGGTAGTTTAACCGAGGCTGGTAAGAAGAGATATTATAGAAAAGATGGAACATTAAAAACCAAGTATGCCCAACAAAAATATGGAGAATTAAATAGCGAATATTTTAATAAAGGTCTTGAATTTGGGAAAAAATTTGATAAGACTGAAGAAGGAAAAAGATTATTAAAGAAAATGTGGGATACGTATGATAAATACGAAAAAGCTAGTTTATATAATGATTATAGTAAAGAAGGAAATAAAAAAGAAGAACGACTAGCAAAAGAATTTGATAAAGCTGAAAATGCATATTTAAAAACGTTATATACAAAACAAGTTAATGAATTAACAAAAAACTATTCAGATATTGAATTATCAGCTTTAGCTACTTATGGTCCGTGGGGTCAATCTGTCAGAGAGGATTTATCTAGACAAGAATCGATTCAAAGATTAATATCAGAATATAGTTCACATAAAATGTAATTAAAGGAGTAAACCAATGGCTAAAAAGAGCGAGAAACCTAGACAGCTCCCAGCCTTGGATCCAGAATCAAGAGAGAATCAAATGATTTCTCTCGCAGTTAATTTAGCGGAGGAAAAGCTAAGAGATGGTACAGCTAGTAACCAACTAATTGTGCACTATCTTAAGCTTGGATCTACGAAGGAGCGTTTAGAGAAGGAAAAGTTAGAAAAGGAGAATGAGCTTTTGAAAGCCAAGACAGAAGCTCTCGAGTCTGCAAAGCGAAGCGAGGAATTGTATGCCGAAGCCATCAAAGCCATTACAAGATATTCGGGTCACTACGATGATGAGGACTATACTGAATAAGTCATATTCAGAAATGATGCAATTCCAGACTTGGCAGGAAAGACTCGATTATTTATACTTGGGTGATAACAAGATAGGCGATAGTACATTCGGAGGACATAGATGGCTCAATCAGCAATTGTACGTTTCTCCAGAATGGAAAAGATTAAGAAGAGATATTATTGTTAGAGATAATGGATGTGATATGGGATTAATGGATTACCCAGTTCCTAATAGATCAAAAGCCATAATCCATCACATTAATCCAATAACAATACAAGATCTTCTAGATCGGAATCCTATTGTTTATGACCCGGAAAACTTGGTATGTGTGTCATTTAATACTCATCAAATGATACACTACGGAACAGAAGCTAGTAAGAATATTCTTAGACTCGATGGCAACCGTTCAGAAAACGATACAAAATTGTGGTAATGAGCGTTAATGCTCTGTCGAATTGTAGGGTTAAATTTTTCAATTGCGGTTTTCCTGAGACTCCTTTCGCCGTGATTGTTCGACAGAGCTTTAACGTTCATTACTGCACTTACGCTCTAGTTGACTTCTATTTTGTTTAAAATCTTCTCATTGCCGTTACGAGGAGTACTTCCGTACCATAAAAATTAAAGAACAAAATAGAGGTCAATTAGGGCGTAAGGATTAAAATAAACCCTAAAGGAGCCAAAAACAATGCTGTCAAATACGGCGACTCCCGTATATTACGGAAAATTTAGAGAAGCCGTATTACGGGGTGAAATACCAGTTTGCAAAGAAGTCGAGATGGAAATGAATCGTATCGACGATCTTATAGCAGACCCAAGATACTACTATGACGACGAAGCAATCAGAGGTTTCGTAGATTTCTGTGAGAATGAGTTAACATTAACCGATGGATCGGATCTTAAATTGCTAGACTCATTCAAATTATGGGCAGAATCACTATTAAGTTGGTTTTGTTTTGTTGAAAGAAGAATCCCAGATCCAATGACCGGTAAGTATCTGGTTAAATTTGTAAAGAAACGTCTAGTATTAAAGCAATATTTAATAGTTGCTCGAGGCGCTGCAAAATCGATGTACGCATCATGTTTACAGGCATATTTTCTAACGGTCGATAATACCACAACACAACAAATTACAACAGCTCCAACAATGAAGCAAGCCGAAGAAGTTCTTTCTCCTATAAAAACAGCAATTGCTAGATCAAGAGGACCTTGGTTTAAATTCTTAACAGAAGGATCTCTCCAGAATACAACCGGATCAAAAGCTAATAGACAGAAGCTAGCATCAACAAAAAAAGGAATTGAGAACTTCGTTACAAATTCAATTCTCGATATTAGGCCGATGGAGATCGATAAGTTAAATGGCTTAAGACCAAAAATTTCTACTGTCGATGAATGGCTTTCGGGTGATATTCGAGAAGATGTTGTCGGTGCTATAGAACAGGGTGCTTCTAAGATGGATGATTATGTTATAGTAGCAGTCAGTTCAGAAGGTACAGTTCGAAATGGTCCGGGCGATACAATCAAAATGGAGTTAATGTCTGTTCTAAAAGGCGACTATTATAATCCTCATATATCGATTTGGTGGTATAAACTCGATGATGTAAAAGAAGTTGCAAACCCTGAAATGTGGATCAAGGCTCAGCCCAATATCGGTCAGACAGTTTCATATGAGACATATCAGTTGGATGTCGATAGAATGGAAGCCGCACCGGCTAATAGAAACGATATTCTTGCTAAGAGATTTGGCATACCGATGGAAGGTTATACATATTTCTTTACGTATGAAGAAACGAAGCCGCATCCTAAGAAAAACTATTGGCAGTGCGTATGTTCTCTTGGCGCCGATCTTTCACAGGGAGATGATTTCTGCGCATTTACATTCTTATTCCCGTTATCCGATGGATCATTTGGCATTAAGACTAGAAGTTATATTACAGAACTAACATTCCGAAAAGTTCCTTTAGCTATTCATGAAAAGTATGAAGAGTTTATTAAAGAAGGAACTCTTGTTATTATGGACGGAACAGTTCTTGATATGATGGAAGTATATGATGACCTAGACCGACATATTCAAGAGAATGAGTATGACGTCAGATCATTTGGATACGATCCATATAATGCCAGAGATTTTGTTGACAGATGGTCTGCTGAAAATGGGCCTTTTGGCATAGAAAAGGTTATCCAAGGGGCAAAGACTGAGTCATTACCGCTTGGGGAATTAAAGATATTATCTAGTGAAGGAATGTTGTTATTTGATGAAAAACTTATGAGTTTTGCCATGGGTAATGCTATTACACTAGAAGATACAAATGGTAATAGAAAGCTATTAAAGAAACGTCATGATGCTAAGATCGATAATGTCGCAGCGATGATGGATGCATATATAGCATATAAGTATAATAGAGAGGCATTCGAATAGTCCTTATCTTCTGCATAGACTCTATAGTTTGTTGTGGGTTTTTGGTTCTGAGATTCCTATGGGTTACCATAGCAATTATAGAGTCTATGTAGGAGATAAGGATATTTTAAGAGGTAAGGTAACATGAACAACGAACTCTATCATTTCGGCGTTAAGGGCATGAAGTGGGGCGTAAGACGATATCGTAATGAAGATGGATCGCTTACCACATCCGGAAAAGCACGATATACTAAATCTGGTAAAAAGAAAAATCCTACGAAAATGTCTGATGAAGATTTGCGTAGAAGTACTGCCAGACTCCATGCCGAAAATCAATATAGAAAAGAAATCAGAGAAGAACGAAGCAATAAGTTATCTAATAAGATAATAAAAACAGCAGTTAGATCTGGAGCAGCATACGCGGCAACATATGGATCCACAAGATTAATCGATAGGATTACTGGAGTTGATTTTGGAGCTAAGTATGCTCATGTTCTGGCAACATTAGCGGCTACGACGGCTGGATTATCTGTATGGGATATTAAGACAGAAGGTGGAAGCAATATCTTGAAGAGAAGATATAAGCCCGCTAGATAATAAAGATTTTGGAGGAACAACGATATGTACAATGAATCATATTTAGCCCATCACGGTGTTAAGGGCCAGAAATGGGGCGTAAGACGTTATCAGAATGAAGATGGATCGTTAAATGCTAGAGGAATTAAAAGATATTCCGGAAAACATGGGGCAACAAAATACGTTATAGATACTAATAAAGCATTAATCAAAACTAATAAAAATCGCTCAATTAGAAATAGGGCATGGCAAGCAGTAGATGCAGGATTTTATGGTTATATGGGAAATTTAGTTACTAAACCGGGAGCATCGATGACCGAACGATTAAGAAATATAACAGTGGGTGCGATAGTAGGAGCAAGTCTTGGTGAAGTAGCAAGTGCAGGTCAAAGAATAGCTGATGAAAAATCCGATATTTTTATGGTTGAAAATAACCCCGCAATGGTTAGAGAAATAAATTCCGCAAGAAGATATTTAAGATCACAAGGAATAGACGCATAATAAAAGGAGTCATCAATGAAATTAACCGATAGACTTTCTCATGCCTGGAACGCATTCCAGAATAAAGATCCGACGCCAAACTCGGTTCAGGTTTTAGAGCGTGGATATTTTACACGTCCGGATAGGCGTCGATTATCGATCGGAGCAGACCATACAATCATATCTGCAATTTATAATCGTATAGCAATAGATGTTTCAGCTATAGATATTGAGCATGTAAAGGTCGATGAGAATGAAAATTTTGTTGAAAAAGTAAAAGATTCTTCTTTAAATTATATATTTTCAACAGAAGCGAATATCGATCAGACATCTCGAGAATTTATAAGAGATGCGGTATTATCCATGTTTGATGAAGGATGTGTGGCTCTTGTTCCTACAGATACTAATACAGTACCTAAGATTACAGGAGCATTCGAAATAGAAGCTATACGAACAGGCAAGATTACTCAGTGGTATCCTGAATCTGTAGAGGTCGAAGTTTATAACCAGAAGACTGGTGAAAAAGAGAAGGTTAGAATGCCTAAACGAACCGTTGCAATAATAGAGAATCCTTTGTATACGGTAATGAATAGTGAAAATTCTACTCTTCGACGACTGATACGTAAATTAGCATTACTCGATCAGGTAGATGAACAGTCAAGTTCTGGTAAGCTAGATTTGATTATTCAGTTACCATATATTATTAAATCTGAAGCTCGTAAGAAACAGGCTGAACAGAGACGTAGTGAGATAGAAGATCAGTTAACAAATAGTAAATACGGAATAGCATACACAGATGGAACAGAAAAGATCGTCCAACTTGGTCATCCTGTAGAGAATAATTTGTTAACCCAGATCGAATACCTTACAAAAGTACTTTATAGTCAGCTTGGCCTTACAGAAGCAGTGTTTAATGGTACAGCTGGCGAAAGTGAGATGAAGAATTATTATAGTAGAACGATAGAACCTATCATATCTGCTATAACTGAGGAATGTCAGCGCAAGTTCTTAACAAAGACTGCTAGATCTCAGAATCATAGGATAATGTTCTTTATCGATCCATTTAAGTTAGTTCCGATTAAAGATTTAGCGGATTTATCGAATAGCCTGTCTCGTAATGAGATCGTTACAGCTAATGAGATTAGATCTGTTATCGGATTTAAGCCTTCTGATGATCCTAGAGCTGATCAGTTGATTAATAGTAATGTTAATCCTAATGATGGCGGTATGGGGTATGAACAGTATCCAATGGACTATGGCCAGTTTGCAGATGAGCAATACGGTCAAATGGAAGACATAGATTCTCAATTAGAAGAAATGAGAAATATGTACCATAGTGCTTTGGCGCATACTGGAGCAAACGAACCGCCCGGAGGATATTCATCAAAATACTATGATCCGGAAAAGGCTCATGAATATTATGAGAGAACTAAGAAATTAACTGGGCGTAGATCCAATAAAGGTTTAAATGAAGAAGGTATAGCTGCCGCCGAATACATGCGTAAGCAGGTAGATGAACAAGAAGCAAAAGAACTTGGCACTCGTAGAGACGAGGCGACTAGAAAAATAGAAGATCTAGATAAAAACCTCGAATCTACAGTAGAAAGTATTTCTAATAATTTGTCATCAGCACTTGAAGCGGCAAGAAACGCAACTGAATCTACAATTGGTGCAGCTAAAGCTAGACTTCAAACAGTAATTTCGAACTCATCTGATAGAATTCAAAATCAGGTAAATCAGCTTCGTGAGAAGATGGAAAAAACAACGAGCGAAGCAGCTAGACGAGGTTTTGAGAATCAGATAGAACAGTTAGCAGAAACAAATGCTAAGAATAGAGATGCATTATCTGAACAGTTTGCGGAAGAATACGCTACGGCAAAGTCGAACTATAAGTCTACTGCAGAACAGTTGTCATCGAAGGCAGAAGAAGATGTAACTTCGGCTAAAGAGAAGACGGATTCTGAAAAGAAATCAGTTTCCGAGAACTATCAGAAACAGGCTGAAGAAATAGCAGAGAAGTATGCTCAGATAATGGTCGATGAGATGGATAAGATACGGGCTAATCCGTCATTCCAGGAAGAAAAGAAATCGTCCTCTTCTTCATCCGGATCATCTAACTCATCAAGTTCTAAAAAGAAGATGGGGTCAAATTATTATAATGCCCTATCCGATTATGCAAAACGAAATAAAAATAAGAAATAAGGAGGACAAACATGGCAACTAAGTGGGATTTTAGTGGCTACGCTACTAGAAACGATCTTAAATGCGGTGATGGTCGTACTATCCGTAAAGATGCTTTTAAGGATAACGACGGTCAGACGGTCCCCTTGGTTTGGCAGCATGTACATGATAATCCTGATAATGTATTAGGTCATGCACTACTCGAGAACCGAGAGGACGGTGTGTATTGTTACGGGTATCTTAACAACACACAGCGCGGAAGAGATATGCGAGAACTCATCAGTAATGGTGATGTAAATAAGCTGTCAATCTACGCAAATAAGTTGGTTCAGAAGGGCGGCGATGTCCTCCATGGATCAATTAGAGAAGTAAGTCTTGTACTCGCTGGAGCTAACCCCGGTGCGTATATAGACAACATAACCATTGCCCATAGCGATGGATCAGAGTTCGAACTTGAGGATGAAGCAATCATTTATTCCGATGAAGATATCATTTCTCATAGTGATGATGAGGATAAAGAAAGCAAAGAAGACACTGAAGAAAAGAAGAGTGATAAGACAGTACAGGACGTAATTGATTCTATGTCCGAAGAGCAGAAGAACGTTCTTTATTTCTTGGTCGGACAGGCCGTAGAAGGAAAGGACGGAGAAAAAGAATCGGAATCAGAAATAAAACATGCCGATTCGGATGACGAGGAGACTAAAAATATGGCAAGTGATAAGACAGTACAGGACGTAATTGATTCTATGTCCGAAGAGCAGAAGAACGTTCTTTATTTCTTGGTCGGACAGGCTATAGAAGGTAAGGGCGGAGATAATGAAGCAGAACACGATGATTTAGGAGAAACTGATATGAAGAAAAACATTTTTGACAGATCAACAGAAGAAACCGGCGATGTTCTTTCTCATGCTGAGATGGAAGAGATCTTCGCAGATGCTAAGCAGAGCGGAAGCCTGAAGGAAGCATTCCTTGCTCATGGCATCACAAATATTGATTACCTGTTCCCTGAGGCGCACCTCCTTGATAAGGAACCCCAGATCATCAACGATGATCAGGCATGGGTTTCCACAATCATGAATGGCGTTCATAAGAGCCCGTTCTCAAGACTTAAGACGATGGCTGCTGACATCACGATCGATGAGGCAAGAGCTGTAGGTTATATCAAGGGTAATAAGAAGGTTGAAGAGCAGTTTGGTTTGCTTAAGAGACAGGTAACCCCTAAGACAATCACCAAGCTTCAGAAGTTCGATAGAGATGATATCCTTGACATCACAGATCTTGACGTTGTAGCTTGGGTTAAGTCCGAGATGCAGATCAAGCTTAAGGAGGAAATCGCAAGAGCTATTCTTGTTGGTGATGGTAGACCTAATTCCAATACTAATAAGATTGATGAGGATAAGGTAATCCCGATCTACAAGGATGTATCCCCTCTTATTGGCTATGATTCTAAGATCAACAACCACAATATTTCTTCTGCTACTTTCGCAATCCGCAGAACTATTGAAGTTCCTAAGAATGCTACAGATGCAGATAAGGCCGAGATGCTTATTGATGAGGCTGTAAGAGCTCGTGTTGACTATAAGGGTTCTGGATCTCCTACGCTCTTCATTGGCCCCGCTGCTCTTGCTGAGATGCTCCTTATTAAGGATTCTATGGGTAGAAGGATCTATGAGTCTGAGGCTGCTCTCGCTACAGCTATGAGAGTTAAGAATATTGTTGATGTACCGATTCTTGATACAATCTCCAGAGTAGAGAACGAAGGCGAGGATGATGAGCAGACATTTACTCTTGCAGGCATCATCGTTAACCTTGCTGACTACACAATCGGTCTCGATAAGGGCGGTCAGACAACAATGTTCGACGATTTCGATATCGACTACAACAAGTATACCTATCTGTTGGAGACAAGGCTTTCTGGTATGCTTACCAAGCCGTTCTCTGCTATTATCCTTGAGTATACTCCCGCTGCTTCTGAAGGCTGATTGGAGTAAATCAAAATGGCTAAGTATTATGGCAGTATAGGATACCGAGAGACATCCGAAACGTCCCCTGGGGTTTGGGAAGAGTCAATAACGACTCGTTCATATTATGGAGATGTTACTAAGAATTACGTTCGAGGGACATACGCAAATAATATGACAACGACAAATAAGACCCCTGAGTGCAGTAACGTCATTAGTATATTAGCCGATCCATATGCTTATGAAAATTTTCATAACATAGTATATGCCGAGTTTATGGGGGCTAAATGGATCGTCAACAATGTTGAGGTCCAAACCCCCAGACTTATATTGACTCTCGGAGGGGTATATAATGACGAACAGACTTACACTACATAAGACGCTAACTGATATTCTGGGATCTGGTTACGTCTATTATAACCCCCCAGAGTCAACAAAAATGTTATTCCCATGTATTGTGTATCAATTGAATAACATAATACCGACACATGCGGATAATATGAACTATATAGACCACACTGTCTATAAAATAACCGTTATTAGTAAACAGGTTGATCATCCAGCTGTTAAGAAGATACTTAAGCTTCCTAGAACTAGATTTTCAACCTCGTTTACTGCTAATGGATTCTATCATTATGTAATAATTTTAAATCAACAGGAGGAACAATAACATGGCAAAGTTGCTTTGGGACCAGTCCGGCGAAAGAACTTACGAGACTGGTGTAGATCATGGTATACTTTTTGTTCAGGATGCAGGTGTTTATGGTAACGGAGTTGCTTGGAACGGTCTTACGACTGTTACAGAGTCTCCTTCTGGTGCTGAGGCCTCTGCTATCTATGCCGATAACATCAAGTATTTGAATCTGTATTCTGCTGAGGAATTTGGTGCAACAATCGAGGCTTACACATACCCTGATGAATTTGGTGTATGTGACGGTTCTGCTGATATAGCTACTGGTATATCCATTGGTCAGCAGGAGAGAAAGTCTTTCGGTTTTGCTTATAGAACCAGACTCGGTAATGATCAGGATGGTGATTCTTACGGTTATAAGATCCATCTTATCTATGGCTGCAGAGCTTCTACAACACAGAAGGGATATTCAACAGTTAATGACTCCCCCGAGGCTATTCAGTTCTCATGGGAAGTTACAACTACTCCCATCACAGTTGAGGGTTATAGGCCTACAGCTAATGTAATCATCGATTCTACAAAGACCGATTCCACAAAGCTCAAAACTCTTGAAGCAATCCTTGAGGGAACAGATGATACATATACGAAGTTGACATCTCAGCCTGAGGATTGGGCAACTAACTATACGGATTACTATACAAAGAATGCATCTGGTGAATATGTAAAGGTTACTGGAGCAGAAGCACCTACTTTTGCTACTGACACATATTATTCTAAGACAGCTGGTGTAGCTTCCAGACTCCCCCTTCCTGATGAGATCATCAAACTTTTCAGCGAGGGCTAATCACTAATTAACCCATTTTGGCGGGTATTCAGTTCGGCTGGCCCGCCTTTTAATATGTAAAGGAGACTAAAATAATGTATAAGAAGACTATAACTTACGAAGATTACAACGGAGTAACAAGAACAGAGGATTTCTATTTCAACCTTACAGAAGCAGAACTTACAGAAATGCAGGTAAGTATTCCTGGTGGTTATAATGCCATGATAACAAAAATGATCGAATCAAAGGATGTTGCCACATTGGTAAAGGTTCTTAAGGATCTTATTATAAGATCTTACGGTGTAAAGTCTGATGATGGAAGAAGGTTTATTAAGAAGCCTGAAATCACTGAAGAATTCACCGAGACCCCAGCATATAGTGCGCTTTATATGGAGCTTGCCACCGATGATAAGAAGGCTTCGGCATTTATTAATGGTTTGATCCCGGCTAAGTTGGCTGCTAAGGTTGAAAAAGCTAAGATAGAAAATTCGACGGTTACGGGAATACCGTCTAACACATAATGTTGGAAATAATCATCGAATCTAGAGAAGTTTTTAATGAAATAGAACAAGAATTCATAACGTATCCAAGAACGGTTTTGCAGTTAGAACACTCATTAATCTCCATATCAAAATGGGAATCAAAATGGCATAAACCATTCTTACAGTCATCGGATAATTTAAACCAGGATGAAATATTAGATTACATAAAATGTATGACAATTTCTCCTGGGAAAGTAGATGATAATATATATCTTCTATTATCTCAAAAAAACGTAGACGATATAATTAATTATATAAAAAATCCGATGACTGCTACATGGTTTTCTGAAAATAAGAAAAGCCCTAGATCTCGAGAGATAATAACTTCCGAATTAATCTATTATTGGATGGTAGCTCTTCAGATTCCATTTGAATGTCAAAAATGGCATTTAAATAGATTGCTTACACTTATAAGAGTATGTAACGCAAAGAATGAAGAGGCTAATCCGAATAATAAGAATAAATTGAGCAAGAGTGCGTTAATGAGCCGTAATGCAGCTCTTAATGCACAACGTAAAGCTAAATTACACACGAAAGGATGATGAGCATGGACGACGAAAAGCTTGAAATTATAGACAAGGTTGAGTTCGAAGATAGCGAATTTCCCGATGAAGTAAATAATAAGACTACTGATCGTATGGCATACACAAAGGAGGATAAGAATGAGTAATAGTCCTTTAGTAACATATACGAAGCTTTCTCCTTGTAAGAGCGCGCCTCGTAATCATGTAATTGATACAATTACGATTCATTGTATGGCTGGGAACATGACAGTAGAGTCTTGTGGTGCATTGTTTAGTAAGTATTCTAGACAGACTAGCTCTAACTATGGCATTGGTTCAGATGGCCGTATCGCCCTTTATGTAGACGAGGCTAATAGATCCTGGTGTACATCGAGCAGATCAAATGATAATCGCGCAATAACAATTGAAGTTGCCAATGATGGCGGAGCAAGTACTGGCTGGCATGTATCTGAAAAAGCCATGGCTTCACTTATAGACCTTCTCGTTGATATTTGTAAGAGAAATAATATTCCTGAATTGAGATGGAAGGCTGATAAGAATCTTATAGGTCAGGTTGATAAGCAGAATATGACTGTTCATAGATGGTTTGCTGCTAAGGCATGTCCGGGTGATTATCTCTATAATGCTCATGGGGCTATTGCTGCTGAGGTAAACAAGAGGTTATCCGGAGCATCTAGTTCATCTAAGCCAGCAAAACCCGTAAATCAAAATGACATAGATTCTCATACAACATTTAAGGTAAAGGTGTCTATACCGAACCTTAATATTCGTAAAGGACCCGGAACAAACTTTGATAAGACTGGAAAGTTTACCGGTAAGGGCGTATTTACCATTACAGAAGTAATAGAAGGTAAAGGTTCTAAGTCAGGTTGGGGTAAACTTAAGTCCGGAGCAGGTTGGATCTGCATGGATTACACAACGAAGATCTAATATTTTTGAGGTTGTACAATGTTTAGATTTAGAACTCATGGTAATTACAATAAGATAAAAAAAGAATTAAGAATAAAAAAGGACATTGATACAACTTATTTATTAAACAAGTACGGTCGTATAGGGGTAGAACGTTTAGCTAGTGCTACCCCCGTACGTACTGGTCTTACAAGAGACTCTTGGAAATATACAGTAATGGATACAAAAAAGGGTCAAAAATTAATTTTCTATAACACGAATAGAGGAACTGATACAGAGACTTCGGTTGTCATATTATTAATACATGGACATGTTACTCGTGAAGGCGGGTGGATAGAAGGTAATGATTTTGTATCTCCAATAATAGATGATATTTGTGAAGAAATAAAAACTGAACTTTAAAAAGGAGGTTGAAAATGGCTGACGTTGATAATAAGGTTGTATCAATAGAGTTTGATAATAATCAGTTTGAAAAAGACGTCTCGAAAACAATGCAAACGATCGATGCATTGGATGAAGCAACCTCAGGTAAAAAATTAAAAGGCGATGGCATATCTGGCCTAGAATCAGCTTTTAATAATCTAGGTAAAACAGCAACCGACGATATAGATCAGATAAACTCCAAATTAGCAGATACATCTTCATATTCTAAGATGTCAGAAAGCATTAATGGGGTTCATCAAGAATTTAATACTCTCCAGGTAATTGGTATAGGAGCATTGCTCGCTATCGGAGAGACTGCAATACAAGTTGGTAGTAAAATAGCGTCAACATTAACGGCAGGTATAAGAGACGGTTGGAGTGAGTATAATCTCATAATGGATTCTACTCAGACCATATTAGCAAATACTCAGCGGTATGGAACTGATCTTGGTGATGTTACCAGTGCCTTAGACGTATTGAATGAATATGCAGATAAGACTATATATAATTTCTCGCAAATGACGAGAAATATAGGTCTATTTACGACAGCTGGAATGAATCTTGAAGATTCGGTAACGGCAATCAAAGGTATGTCAAACCTCGGTGCTGTGTTTGGAGCCGATAATGCAGCAATGGCTAGAGCGACGTATCAGATGTCTCAGGCTATGTCATCTGGTTTCATTAAATTAAGAGACTGGATGTCGATGGAAAACGCCGGAATGGGTGGAAAGCTTTTACAAGAAGAGCTTATAGAAACTGCCGCTATAATGTCCGGTCAGTCGGTTGATGCATTTAAAGATTATATAGGTTATTCAAAGGGATTTAGAAACACTCTTGAAAGTAACTGGTTAACAGCCGATGTATATTTGGAAACCATGCGAAAATTCGCAGGAGAATCCAGAGAGTATTGGGAATCTTTGAAAGCTGCTGATGGAAGTAGGCTTTATACCGATGAACAGATCGATGAATTGATGCAAACCGCTGCATCTGCAGAAGAAGCCGCGACTAAAGTAAGAACCTTTAGAATGATGATAGAGGCTCTTATGGAGTCTATAGGTTCTGGATGGTCAACAACATTCAGATTATTAATTGGAGATCTGGAGCAGGCAAAAGAATTCTGGACACCAATAAATGACCTACTTAGCGGTATAATTAATAGAGTAGGTGATTATCGAAATAGTATAATAAAATCTTGGGCAGACATATATCGTAATATAGCTATAGAAGATATGATGACTGCTCTAAGAGCAATAGGTGACATATTTGGTGCTATAGGTAGAGGTATTAGTCGGGCATTCGGCAGTACACATTCTATAGCCGGTAATATCGGTAAAGTCACCGAAGCAATAGGCGATTTAGCTACAACGATGACCCTTACCGACGAAGAATTAGAGTCTTTGTCGAGGTTTGTTGAGGGATTATTATCGCCTTTAACTATATTTGGAGATCTTATTTATGAGATAGCAAGAACATTTTTTAATGCATCTGATGCAATGAATGAGTTCGATACTAGAGGGGATTCACTAGTTGATAAGATGCAGGGCATTAGAAAAATGTTCTTTAATGTTCTTGAAGTTATCGGAGCATTTGGTAAAAAAGTAACAGATGTTATAAGAAATACCGGAGTCGTTTCAAAAGCAGTAGAGATATTTGCTAAAGTAGTAAAAGGTCTTTATGATGTAGTATATTCTTTCTTAACATGGGTAGGGCCCATATTAGAAAATTTATTTGTTAATTATTTATTACCATTCCTTGGGTTATTCGCCGAATTAGGTATAACCGCCGGTCAATGGATAAGAAATTTGTGGGGGGAGCTTCAGTCATTAGATATAAATCTCCTACAGGATTTTAGAGATATATTTGAAGGCATAAAAGACATATTTATAGCCTTAATAGATCCTACAATAAATGTATCAGATGCTATAGCTAATTTTAAAAACATATTATCAAATACCAGTATAGCAACTATAATTGATACTATAAGAAATTCTTTAGATGGATTATGGAATTCGTTAAAGAATACTCGTTTATTCCAGTTCTTTATAAGTGCAATAGAACAGTTTAAACAAACTGATGTTGGAATTTGGCTGTTTGATATTATAGAGAGATTAAAAGGAATAGTAGGAACTATATTTGGAAGCTTCAGTAATCTTGGAAATGGCGGAGGTTTCCTCGGAGTAATACAATCAATAATTGACTATTTAATACCATTAAAGGATAAAATAGCCGGTCTTGGTTTGGTAGATTCTGCTATAGTTATTTTAAAATCTATATTTGAAACCATAGGAAGCTTAATAACTAGTGTAATTCATGGTCTAGGTAGTAATATAAGCGGTATAGACTTTGAAAGTAATGTAGAAACAATAGCTAATAGAATAATTAAAGTCGTTGAGATATTAATGATTTTAGGTACAATATTAGCGGTTTCAAATCTACCTAAATTTTTTGCTAAAACCGCTCACAACATAATATTCCAGATATTTGATCCGATATCTGATATGTTCTTAGTTGTAAAAGAGCGATTTAAGCGAGATACTTGGCAGGTAATTGGGGATTTCTTTAAGAATCTTGCTATATTTGTAGCCGTTATGGCCGGATCTATATTAGTATTAGCATCTCTTAAAGATCCTTATATCGCTCTTCCTTTGCTTGTTACCATGTTCGCAGGTATAGCCATTGTTATGAATATAATGATGACTAGTATTGAAAGCCTTTATTCTTCCATAAAAGCTACTGGTTTATCCGGCGTAGGACAAATGTTCGCCGTTGTTATGGCATTGAGCCAGATAAGTACTATAGTCGGCGAAATAATGGGGCTCATAGCAATAATCGCCGTACTAGCATATTTATTTTCAAGTGTTGATTCTGAACAAAGAACAGCTATAGCTGTAGCATTTGCGGCAATGGTAATGACATTTACATTAATATCATCAATGATAATGATATTGATGGATAAAATGGCTACGAATTTTACAGTATTAGCCGCGTTGGATAGTTCTCTTGCCCCAGCGGTAGCTGCTTATAATAAAATAATTAATTCAATAGCTAAGTTAATGATAGTTATTGGTTTGATGGCTGCTATATTAATGAAAGCTTCTGGCGGAGATACTGTCCTTCTGTTGAGTAGCTCATTATCATTGATAGCTGCTATAACAGTTATGGTATTGTTAGCTTCTCATATTTTGGAAGTAGCTAAGGGCCTAATGTTCGTTAAACCAGAACAAATAGAAGCAGTAACTTCTATATTAGGAAGTCTAGCAACAGTATTTTTGGTTATATCTGCTAGTATAACACTATTGTCAGCACTAGGCGGTGACGCAACTAATATTTTAGTATCAGCATTGTCAATATTGGTTGTATTTGGTTTATTTACAGCCATAGCAACTGCTGTATTTAAATTTGCTAATGAAACTGCATTAGTTAATGAAAAGACAATAGGCCAATTAACAGGATTTATGGCGGCATTAGCTGCTATAACCCTTATATTAGCATACACTTTGAAGCTAATGCTAACAGAATCGCCGGATAAATTAATGGAAGGCGCCATAACTCTTATATTTATTATAGGAGTATTTTCATTATTAGCATTTAAATTAGCAGAATCCACAAATCAGTTAGCAGCTATTCAGTTTAAAAATATATTAAAACTAGCTGCAACGATGGGGCTTATGATAGCAGCATTATATCCAATATTAGGCGCTATGTTTATATTGGATAAAATGATAACAACATCGAGCTTAGATACTGTTGGCCAATCGCTTCTTATTTTAGCAGCTATATTAGCCGGGATGCTAGTGCTATTGGCCGTATTATCCGATATGCAAAAGAGCGGTCTGATCAATGCCAAAAGTATGATCGGTATTGCCGCTAGTATGCTTATATTATCATTAGCATTGATACCAATATCTGCTAGTATATCGCTTATAGCTGGTATATCTTCCGATGGTAATGCCGCAATAAAAGCTGCTGCATCTTTAGCAATAGTATTAGGAACTATAGCTTTGTCTGTTGGTCTAATAGCTACCGTATGGAGTAAATTGCAAGTAGATATGTTGTCCATCATAGCTGCAACTGCTGCGTTTGTAATAATAGCAAATTCTCTAAAGACTATAGCCTTAGCTATTATAATGGTTGCCGCTATCGGTGACGTATCATCAGCATTAAATGCTATATTAGAAATTATGTTAGCCATTACTGTAATAATGGGTCTATTTACCATTATTGGTGTGGCGTCTCAAGGTATTGGGGCTGCAGTTTTATTAGCAGTAGCTGTCGGATTCTATGTAATGGCAAAATCTGTATTAGAGCTTGGAAAAGCTGCTTTAGCTGCTGGTGTTGGTGTAAAAACATTTTCTGAAGGAATGGCCGCGCTAGAACAATTGGATCCGGATAAATTGCTGGCCAGTTTTAAAGCTGTCGCTATGTTCTTCCCTATAATGGCAGCGGCTATTGTTAATAACGGTAAAACTATTAAAAAGGCCGTAGGTGTTGTATTTGATGCCATAGGCGCAGGTATATTTGGAGCTATTAAACTTCATTTTGTAGCGATTGGATCTGTCATTGTCAACGGATTAGCTGAAATAGTTAGGGTTGCTCTTGGGTTATTAGTTGAACTATTTGATGTATTAATGACCACTCTTCATTCATTACTTGTTATATTAAATGATTTCTTAAAGAAAGAAATTGGTCCGGGTGGTGTATTAAGAGAGCTGGCCGTAACATTAGCAGACTTTATATTATGGTTAGCTGGATTCTTGGCCGGATATGCATTAACGGTTATAACTACTATTGCTGATGCTTTGGCCGATGCAATAAGTAACGATGGTATAATTACAAGATTGGTAAACGCCATCGAGAGACTATTCCTTAGCATTAAGATTGCTTTTTATAATTGGATTGGTTACGCTAGTTTAGGTGAGTGGGCTGTTTCCATGGCATTAGGACTGGTCGGATCTATTGTCGATGTTATAATGGCGGGTGGTCAATGGATTGTTGATGCATTGAATGACATTGCGGAAGAAATAACTGGCGAAAGAATAGATACTTTAGACAGCGTATACAATAGTATGGGCGCTGCTAGAGAATCAACCATGCTCGGAATTGGTGGGATGGTTAACACATATATGGATGGTCAGATTTCGGATGCCGAATCTAGGCTAGCTCAATTAGAAACAGAAGCTGATGCACTAGATGAAAGATTGTCAGCTGAACAGGAGAGACAAAGAGCTATAGCTGCCGAAGGGGATACTTCTGTATATAATCCCTCAAGATATTATGCAGCTCAAGCCGGTGTAGACAATTATAATTCATCTTTATCCAGAACTCCAAGCTTAATAGAATCAATAACATCGGCATTAGGCGGAAGCGGTGGATTAAGCGATATTATAAATTCTATATTTGGCGGATCTTCTGGAGGTGGTTGGTCTTTAAGTAACATATTTGGGTCATCTGGTGAGGCATCAGCAGCTGGATCATCTACGGGCTCTAGTTGGGCCGGTGGATTTTCATCTGCTGTTAATCCTAGTGCGTTAGGATTGGATTCATTATCCAATACTAGTTTTGAGAATTTAAATGACATATCTAATGTTGACTGGTCTGGATTTAATGCAGGCCTTGAGAACGCTAATATGGAAATGGATGATATGTCCAGTCCAGTTATAACTCCAGTTATTGATGACACACAGTATAATCTGGGTCTCGATAGAATGGAAGGCGCTTGGAATAGTCACAGATTTGATCAATTAGCTATAGATACTGGTGTATCGATGTTAGCAAGAGAACAGGCTGATGGAGATGCAACGACCGATGGAAATGTTGTTTATAATTTCACACAAAACAACTATTCTCCTGAATCTATATCTGACATAGATGTATATCGTTATGGTCGTAATGCTTTTGGTATGGTGCTTAATTAACCCTAATAGAAAGGAACATCAAAACTTATGATATTATCAGTTAACGTACTTAACCCATCTAATGATGAGCTTATTATGGAGTTAACGAACCCTGAATCTTCTGGATTTACTATTCGTAAGATAGACGGAATCGGACCGACAAAGTCCACTATTAATATTTATGATGTTCCTTCTATCGACGGTGGTCTGTTTAATAGTGCCAGGACACAGGCACGACAGATTGTATTAAAGCTTGGATATATGTGGATTAAGACGGATGATCATACGACGCCTCTCATTGAGGATTCTAGACATCTGTCATACAAGTTCTTTCCTCTGAAGAGAAAAATTAGGCTCGAGTTCGTAACGGACTATAGGACTCTTTATATCGACGGATACATTGAGTCCAACGAGCCTGATATTTTCTCTAAGGATGAGACAACCACTATATCTGTAATGTGTCCAGATCCTAATTTCTATGCTTCGGATACGGAGTATGGTTATATTAATTACCCTTATGAGAAGCTTTTCGAATTCCCTTTTGAGAACAACAGTCTTAGCCAGAAGTTGATAGAGTTCTCTTCAACATTGGCTAATAACAGCTGTACTATTGATTACAAAGGTGATAATATTACCGGTGTAACCGTAGAACTATTTTTCGAGCATGATTTCCCTATGAGCCAGGAGATTACTCTGTCGTTTGTCAACGATGTAAAATCCTGGTCGATCGATATTAATCCCACTAGAGTCCAGAAGACCAGTGGGTTCCCGATTATGCAGGGAAATAGAATACTAATCTGCGGTAAGCCAGGATATAAGTCAGTTATATTTAAGAAGATCATGAATGAGTATAATGTCTTTAACGCCATAACTCTTAATGATGACTGGCCGATGTTATATCCCGGTAAGAATGTAATTGGTATTAAAGCTGGAGAAAGTACAGAAGGGATAAAAGGTAGGGTAATTTACAACACATTATATGATGGAGTGTGATATTTATGCGTATTATTGCTAGAGATGTTAATATGACACCTATCGCAGAGATAGATATGTACACTTCATTTATTTGGACAGATCGTTATGAGCAGTACGGGGACTTTCAGTTGAAGGTCCCTTGTACTGACCATAATTATGAGGTTTTTACACAGGCTAGATACCTCACAATCGATAAGTCCGATAGAGTTATGCTCATAGAAAAAAGACAAATAAATACTAAAGTAGACAGGGCCGATGAGTATACAATCTCCGGCCGGTCTGCTGAGGTATTGCTCAGTCGTAGAGTTATTATGGGTTCCATGACATTCGGAGCCAATCCTCACGATGAGGAAACCAACGAGAAAGCATCACAAGAATACTATAAAGGTCGTTATCTTATCTGGTATGGGGCTTTATTCAAGACTTTGAAGTATGTCCCAGCAGGCACTCTTTGGGTTCAGTACGTACAATCCAAAGGGAACCTTGATAAGGCCAATATAGTAAAGGTCACAGATGAAAAAGAAACCGGAGCGACAATGGAGTCCGTAGAGAACATAATAGCAGCTATGCTTAACTCTACAGTGATCAATCCTACAGATCCGGCGAGAAGATTTGTAAAGCCATATTGGCGGTTTGTATTCTCAACAGATCCTAAAGTCGCGGAAATCAAAATGACGGCTCAGTTTAACAATACTAACCTCTATGACGCAGTATCATCGTTGTTGGTTGGTGCTGGGTTAGGCTGTAAGGTTATCTATAATGAAGATAAAGGATGCTTTGATTTCTCTGTATTCCAGGGCAAGGATCATTCCATATCCCAGTCTGATAATCCGGTAGTTAATTTTAGATCTGTGTTAGATAATCTAGTGTCCACTGAGTTCATTACGGACGAAATGGACTATAAGACCTGTGCATTTGTCGTTGGAGCTATGGATGATAAGAAAACTCGAACAATTAGTATAGCTAACGAGTCTGGTCAGATTGAGCAGTATGAGTATAATAATCCATATTATCGTACGACATGGTGCCAGCAGGTCAGTTTGAACGGAACCGGTACGTCATATTTTCGTAGAGAATGCATAGTTGATGCCTCCGATATAGATAGGTATCAAACAGTTAGTTCTGGCAATGGTACAAGTAATAGTGACGTCCCTATATCCGAATATGACTATAGGAATCTCCTTAAGACTCGTGGAAAGACTGAACTGATGGATAAGTACTCTACGTACGATATGGATGCAGAAGTTCTCCCGGATATATTTTACAAATATGGTAGAGACTATAGTATTGGCGATACCATCAGCATAGAGAGTCGATTCGGACAGGTAATTAACGCTTCCGTTACAGAGATGATATATTCTGTAGACTCAAGCGGTGAAAAGGCTTATCCTACAATTCAGACTATCGGTGGTGTCGATGGTATGGATCAGCTTATTGCCATATTTGTTAGGAACCCGATCTATATAGATTCAAACAATTGTATGATAGTTCCTGATATACGAGAACAACTTACAGATCTTCGTAATCAGACATATGTACAATATTATGTCGTGAAGATTATAGATTATTTCCTTGAGGGACATCTTATAGGAGCTTCTGGGCCAGATAATAGTAAAGATATTATTATTCCAGATATTAGCGACATGGATGTAGTGTGTTTAGGCACTTTCATATCAACATATTATAACGATCCTGGAAGATTTCCGGATGTTAATACTAAAGCACTTCAGTTTGTTCAGTTTTTCCTGAATCATCCTATAAAAGTAAGTGCAGAAGAAACAATTATTCCGCCATTAGATGAATTACCATCGGCGGTACAATGAGAGGAGTTATATTTTATGGCGGTAACTAGTGGATTTTTTGATTCATATAATCATGATAGATTATATTCTAACGCAGATATCGGTAGTTTGCTGGATGGAATCATTACAGATGGTATATTAAACACTTATGGTGGACATTTTGAGGTTCGTCAGGGCGGTGGTCTTAATGTCATAGTATCTAGTGGTAGAGGCTGGTTTAAGAACACCTGGATTAAGAATGATGGTGATATCACTCTTACAGCCGAGCCGAATACTGCAGATGCTAATAGAACCGATACAGTCGTTATAGATATTAATAAGAGTGACAGTGTTAGAGCTAATACTATAAAGATCGTTAAGGGCGGATTGTCAACTAATGAAAATGTGGAAGTTGGCCCTATTGAAGAAGGTGGTACGTCGGATTATGGAGCTGGAGAACTTGTTGAGGTTCCTCATCCTCCTACGCTTCTGAGAGCAAGCGGTCATTGGCAGTATGCATTATGTGACGTAACGGTTGGCGCTCAAAGCTCAACAATAACTAATATAAAAGATCGTAGAGGTGAGATATATGCATCATCACCTTTATTTGCAAAGCCTTATTATCCGGTTGGAGCGATTTATATTAGTGGTGCATATGACGATCAGAATAATCCGGCATCTATGTTCGGAGGCGTATGGAAACGCCTAGCTGGTAGATTCCTTATTGGTTGTGGGGCTGACGAGTACCTTGAGAACGGTAGAGATAGTGGTATAACGGCTGGTAAGTATGGTAATATGGCAGATTTTACTTATACTATTGCTGAAAATAATCTGCCGGCACATAGTCATCCTATACATCTTAATACATATGGCTCGTCTGCAAATGTTAAATTAAGAAAACTTAGTGATGGAGAAGAACGAAATTCTGTTATGGGTTGGGCCAACTCTGATACTACAACTGATCCGCCTAGCGAGACAAGTACAGTATCAAATTGGCTTCCCGCAGATTGGGGCGCTCATTATGGCTATAATGGCGGATGGACAGCAGATTTTCAGCCAGCAGTAGACTCATCAAAGGCTACAACTCAGCAGGTAAAACTTGATGATGGTTATCATTTGCATGAGATAAGCGGTAATACTAATGAAACTGGTGGCGGAGAGAAGATAACCATAACTCCTCCATATATAGCAGTTCATATGTGGATACGTGTTAGTTAATCTAAAAGGAGGAAATCAAAATGGCGGGAAGAGTAACGTCTTTTAACGTCCAAGGTGAAGACTATAGGGTGGAAGCCGACTTACAGTTTGATAGTACTCCTACTGCAGGTAGTACGAATCCTGTTACTTCTAATGGTATTTTTGACGCTATTAAGGGCGCTGCTATTGGAGATGACATTTCGATTGGTCGTATAGCCGGATCCAATATAGGATATCGTTCTGTAGTGTATGGTGTAGATAGTGTTGCTACCGGATCTTATAGTATAGTATTCGGTTATAATAATATGTCATTTTCCCACGACGGTAGTTTAATATCTGGATCGAATAATATGGATTGCGGTACTGGACAAAATCTTACTCTCGGGAATAGTAATTTTAATAGGGGATGCTACAGTGCAGTTTTAGGAGATCGTAATCGTAATGGACAGGCATTACAACCCCCATTATCAACCGATAGTCCTTACCGTCGGCCAGATGTTTATATTGGGTATGTATCTTTTGCTAATAAAAAGATATATCATGATGAAAATTTAAGAAATGAAATAATATTGAATCCGCGTCAGGATAGTTATGGTAAGGATGCATATTTTATCGATTGCACTTCTACAAAAGAAGGTAAGGTATATTTGTTAAAATATGCATATAATTCTGTGAGTAGAAAATGGGTTCGTAACTCTTTAACAGAGATTGGCGATAATGCTTATGTTGACATAACGGATGTCTCGCATTCCGCAACATATAATTATAAGGGCGTGGCATATTATGATTCGTCTACTGATAAATTATATTCGAATGCCGGAATGACAAATTTAATACGCTATTCATACGGCAGTATGCAAATGTATTTAGACCTTAATAATAATCTTTTAATACGTCAAAACATAAGAGACCAAAGATCGCAAGGATATAATGTATCAAACGATTGGGTTCATTTTTTACCTCATAAAGGATATAATGCTAATTCTGATTCAGCCTATGGGCGATGTGCTTATGTACAAGAATACTCATTAGAAGTATATTCAAATCCAGATTTGACAACCAATATTACTGATCAAATAATGGATGGTGAATTAGTTATAGATTATAATAGCGCAGATATACGTAGATATTATTTTGACGATGCTCATAGGTTGGTTGCCGTTAGTGAAAATTTAAATGCTCAGAATCAAACAAATTCTTTATTTATTTGTGGTCATGAGAATTTTATGTCGACCTTGTATAATGGTGGATACGGATCCGCAATAGTTGGCGAGGGTAATTCCATAGTAGGGCCGTCAATGTATACACTTATTAGTGGTCGTGGTAATTCACTTGTATCATATAATAATGATGGTGGAAATGGGGTAATACTCGGAAAAGAAAATAGTGCCACAGTAGGTCGAAGCGCTGGAAGACGGGAACCAAAGATTATTGGTGATCAAAATAGTTTGCAGGTGTCCACTTCTAGTGACACTGATGTTATTATTGGCGGGTATAATTCGTTAGGTGGTGTCCGTAGCCAACAGACAGTTATATCCGGAGGAAATAATAGTTCGTTTGTAATATATCAGTCTATAGTTTCTGGCCAGGCAAATACTTCTAATAATATATATCGCTCTTGTATAATTGGAGTAGAAAACCAAATAAATAAAGAGGTATATTTTAATGGATCTCGATCCGAACCAATAAATGTATCACCTGATGCGTTTGGAAATATGCCATCTTCTTATCAGACTAATAGATTATATCGAGTATTTAAACGCGTAAGTACTGATAGCGGCTACGCAAAATTATATGGCCCATTTAATACTTATGCATATTCCAGTGATGGATCTACCTTAACCAATTTATCATCAGGCACTTCATCGGACCAATCGTTATTTGTTTTTGGATCTTGGAATAAGCTTATTAGGCCATTCGAAAGTTATGCGGGCAGTCAAAGTCCTACTAATGAATGTATGATCATTGGTCATCAGAATACCTTAATAAGTTCATCTACTGTCGGTGTAACACTTTTGGGATATGGGCTGACCTATCAGGGCAGTACGAACGCCGCAAAGGCTGGTGTATCGACTGTATTCGCTGGCACATATAATGCCGATTCCGGAGATTATATTAACAGCGTTCCATGTAAGTTCTTGGTTGGTATTGGTACAGCCGATAATAATCGTAAGAACGGTCTTGCGGTTCTTGGATCTGGCGTGGTACTCGCTCCTGAGTCGCCTAATAGTATAGCTTCAGCATCCGCTGCATCGGGTAATACGGCCGAAAAGATGCTCGTAACCTATGCGATGCTTCAGGACTATGCTCCTAAGACACCAGGTGCGATCGGTAAGCCTGCTCAGACTATAGTAACACTTGCAGCCGCCGACTGGAGCTCACTCGAGCAGACGATTGATATTTCTGATATGACAGCATCCGCTGTTGTACTTACCGAACCTTCGGGTAATCCCCATATGTATTATGCCAATGACGTATATTTGTCATCGCAAGCTGATGGGCATCTTACATTTGGTTGTACTTCGGCACCGTCCGGAGATGTTAGTGTAAAGGTGGTATATTGGCCATGATATTTAATGGTGATGGGATGCTTGATCCGTCTGAGTTTTGGGCCTTAATAACTACTTTATGTGCATTTATTATATCCGCTAGCGCTGCTTTCAGAATCGTAGTAGATGCCATAAAGAAGCTTAAGGCTCCCGAGAAGACACAGGACGAACGACTGAAAAAGATTGAAGATCGTCTCGAGACATTTGAAGGATATTTCTTTAATGATAAGATCCGAATAGACAGTATCGAGAACAGTAATCGGGTTACTCAACAGGCCCTATTGGCGTTACTTAATCACGCTATGAACGGTAACAATTTAGAGCAGCTTGAGAAGGCTCGAGATAATCTTAATGAATATTTAATTAACAGATGATATTTTTGGTACTCGCAAACGCATATCTCCTTTCGGAATGAATAGCGCCTTTATTCATGAGTCACACATATTAGTACCTCTTTCTTTGTGTATATCAAATTACCAGCGAGTTAAACAGATCAGAAGCCGTTGATCGACGCCAAAATTATATTTTTGAAAGGAGTCTTATTTTATGATACTACCTGATAAAGTTTACAATTTCCTTAAATGGTTATGTTTGATTGCTATGCCTGCACTTTCCGTGCTGATCGCTGTTATATTTAAAGTCTGGGATATACCTTATTCTATCCAGATTACAACAACGATTAATGCTATAGCAGTATTTATCGGTGCTTTGATAGGTGTGTCTCAGGTAAATCTCCAGAAGTGAACTGGATACCTTTCAACCCTAATCCAGAGTCTAAATATGTCGGAGATTGCGTTATAAGAGCTTTAAGTTTGGCTCTTAATAAAGACTGGTCCTCGACATATTTAGATCTCATGGTCAAGGGCTATGAGATGTGCGATATGCCGTCGTCTAATGCCGTATGGGCAGCATATTTACGATCAAAAGGGTATATAAGACACACTATACCCAACGAATGCCCAGACTGTTATACGGTTAATGATTTCTGTATAGACAACCCTAAAGGCGTTTATATTTTGGCGACCGGTACGCACGTAGTGACCGTTAAGGATGGTAAGTATTATGACACATGGGACAGCGGTAACGAGGTTCCTATGTATTATTTTATGAAGGAGTTTAGAAATGGCTTATAATTATACAAATCCGTTTAATAACTGGCAGTTTCCTAGTTATATTCCCAATAATCCTGTACAGCCTCAGAGTAATGGTATAATCTGGGTGCAGGGAGAAGCTGGAGCTAAGGCATATCCTGTAGCATCTGGGCAGAATGTTATATTAATGGATAGTGAGGCTTCTGCGTTCTATATTAAGTCTACAGATCAAAATGGCATACCTATGCCGTTACGAGTCTTTGACTATGTTGAGCGTAAACCTACTATAGAATCTAGTAAGCCTGTTACGGAAGAATACGTTACTAAGGCAGACTTAAAGAACTTTACGGACGAGATAAAGTCCATGATAAATGAGCGTAATAACTATCACAAAAGACCACAGAATAAAGAATAAAATAAGGAGGAAGTAAGCAATGAACGAACCGGATATTGTTCAAAAGTTATCGGTAGACTTTAATGTAATTAATGATCTAGCGATTGATATTTCTTCCTCTCAAAGCATGGATGTACAATTTGGTTCGGTTTATATGGTCGGAGGAGATTGTAAAGTCTTATATGCTAGTACTGAAACATGGAATAGTAAACCTGATCTAATATCAGAAAAGGGTTATATTTATATATATTCTGATTATAAGCAGAATGATCAAGGTCAAAACATTGCTGGGTTTAAAGTTGGTGATGGTAATGCATATTTGATAGACTTGCCATTTTCCGATGAGGCATTAACCAATCATATAAATGATACTGTAGTACATATAACACAAGCAGAAAGAGAATTTTGGAATGATAAAGTTAGATGTTATATAGATGCCGATGTTTCAAATGACAATTTGATATTTACTACTAACTAAAGGAGATTAATAAAATGCCTGATTTAAAGAAAATTACATTACCCTCTGGAACAACTTATGATTTGAGGGATAGTCGTGTTGATAGTATTATCTCCCAGGGAACAAGGTGGGTTGGTGTTACCACAACCACTCTTTCCGATGGAAGCACAACAAGCACAATCACTATCAGCGGCGAAAGCCATACTGCAGAAATAGGTGATATTGCTTCGTATAATAATATGGAATTTATTTGGAATGGCACTCAGTGGCAGGAGTTTGGTTCTACTGGTTCACTTAAAGCACTGGCATTTAAAGATAGTGCGAGTGGTACTGTAGATGTTCCTGCTACATATACTACGACATTTACTGGTAAGCAGAAGTCTGTATCTGTAACCGGTACGACAACTGGTTCGGTAAGTGTTACAAAAGGAACTGTAACGGTAAGCAAGGCATCAAGTGGTACAGCGACATATACTCCCGCAGGTACTAATGCGGCATCAAACGTTAGTGGTAGTTGCTCTGTTACACCGAGCGGCAGTATTTCAACTGGTTTGGGAGATGCTAACTATACACCTGAGGGGACCGTAAGCAAGCCTACTATTAGTGTCAAGACATCTGGTACTACAGCAAAGGTTACTGGCGTTAAGAATGCAGGAACACTTCCTTCTTGCACTTTACCTACTTATACCGTTGCTAATGAGACACTTACAATTACTGCGGGTTCATTTAGTGCTGGTGCTCTTCCTACTCTTGATACTGAAAAGACATTTAAGACTGGGGATGCCGCTTATGAGTCAACAACTCCGAGTTTCACAGGCACTGGTGTAGAGTTGAAGTTTACCGGTAGTGCAAGTTCTGGAACAATAAGTGGAACAGCGGCTGCACAGAAATTCACGGGTACAGGTGCAAGACTTGTAACGGATTCCGAGGTCGCTACTAACGCTTCGTTCACAGGCGCAAGTATGACATCAACTGGTAACTACACTCCAGAAGCGACAAGTGTTTCTACTGTAACAGCAACGACAACAAGCAAGACTGTAACTGTGTCTTAACGAGGTAAAAGCCTATGGCCGATATTAGTAAAATCGTTACACCTGACGGGAGTGAATATAACATAAAAGCATCTACCGTCAATGGGCATACAGTAGATAAAGATGTTCCATCTAATGCTAAATTTACTGATACTCTTTTTTATTTTAGTATATCAACACCGGATGGGCACAGTATCTCTTCAACCTCAGGTGCACCTTTAAGTATAGGCAGAGGGATTGGACTTAATGTAGAATTAGACCCAGACCATAGTACCCCAAATGATATAAATTTATTTACTACTTCTGATGCCTATTCTTATACAGACAGAGTTAGTAATATAACCGGATATATGTTAATAACCATTAAGCCTGAAACCTCATGGATGCTTAGTTTTACTATTAATTTATATGGTAATTATGAAGCATATAGCGTTGCAATTTCTGGATATAATTTTGGCAGTAATCATTGGCACGCGCCAAACGCTCAATTGTTATATTCCAGCAACGGAGCAACAAGTAGAACTGTTTATTTTGGGTATACTGGGGACTGGAAACTATGGGTAGCGGTTCCCGCATCAGCATATCAAGGCTTATCCATAACAAATATAACGAATGGATGTACTAAAATTACTGATAGAGCAGCAGATATATTTGATATATCTCGTGTATCTTCTTTGCCGGGGACAACACAAAAAACGGTTAACGCGGTAAATAATTCCGTAATAAATTTGATTTATCCTGTAGGTTCTATTTATATGTCTGTAACGAATGCCAATCCCGGCACTTGGTTGGTCGGTACAACTTGGGTTGCTTGGGGTTCGGGTAGAGTCCCCGTTGGTGTTAATACCAGTGATAGTAATTTTAATACAGTTGAGAAAACAGGTGGTGAAAAGACTCACACATTAAGTACAGCTGAAATGCCTGCTCATCGTCATGCATTACATATCGCCGGTGGAACTACTACTCGACCATCTGCAGGTGCAATAAAAGAAGGATCATGGTCTGGTGGTGTTACAAAATATTGGAACGATGGTGGCTATATGGAGAATTTCGGTGATGGTGGAGCGCATAACAACTTACAACCATATATCACTTGCTATATGTGGAAACGTACAGCATAATTTATCCCTATTTAACGAAAGGTGTCATCCCATATGAATCCATTATATTCTCAACTTAATGGCCAACAGAATCAAAATAACCCACTTATGGCCTTATTACAACTTAAACAGAATCCACAAGCGGCTTTAGCTAATCGCTTTAACATACCTCAGAATATGACTAATCCGAATGATATTTTACAGTATCTCTTAAATACTAATCAGGTTAGTCAGCAGCAGGTAAATGCCGTTATGCAACAACTTAATAACCCTCAGATAAGGAATCTCTTCACTAATTAAGATATCTTTTTATTGCTGCAGCGAAAAAGATAAATAATTTTTAAGAAGGAGAATCTTACAATGACAGAAGATTCAAACAACATGGTTATGCCCGTAAGCCCGATGTGCAATACGGGTTATGGAAACGGAGTCTTTGGTGGAGACTGGGCTTGGATTATTATCCTGCTTCTCGCTTTTAATGGCGGCTGGGGCGGTAATAATGGTTTCAACAATGGCGTTATGCCTTATATGTGGAATGCTCAGACCCAGAACGATGTAAATCGTGGTTTCGCTGATTCAGCTCTTTCCTCTCAGATTTCTGCTATTCAGTCCACTCTTGCTGCTAACGAAATGGCTAGCATGAATAGATCGTTCGATATGCAGTCAGCGTTTGCAAATTGCTGCTGCGAGAACCGTCTCGCCACAGCTAATCTCGGTTCTGAGATCGCTCGTGAGGCTTGTGCAGGCCGTGCGGCCGTTACGGACGGTGTAAGAGATATTCTTGCGAACCAGACAGCTAGCGTTCAGAGGATCCTTGATCAGATGTGTGCTGACAAGATCGACGCTAAGAACGAGCGTATTGCAGATCTCGAGAGACAGCTTACCATGGCGAATCTTGCTGCAACTCAGCAGGCTCAGACTGCTGCGATTCTTGCTAATAACGAAGCCCAGACAACCGCTCTTGAGCAGTATCTTGCCCCCACACCTAGGCCGGCTTATATTGTTCAGAATCCCAACTGCTGTCAGCAGAACTATGGGTGCGGTTGCGGTCTCTAAGGAGTGATTAACTATGGCAGAATATATACAGTCAAATGCTACAGAGGTTGTTAATCTTGATAACCCCATTACTTTCGACAGTTCTATCTCTTGTACTCGTGGATATGTTATACACGAGAATGGTACAGGGGGTTTTATTCTCAGAGGAATAGTTAATAACGCAACATGTAGTTTTGCTAGGTATCAGGTTACTTTCAACGGTAATATTGCCATTCCGACTGGTGGGGACGTTACGCCCATTGCTATTGGCATAAGTGTTAACGGTGAAGTACGCCAGTCAAGCAAAGCTATATTTACTCCTGCTGCAGCTGGAGATTACGGTAATGTTACTAGCACAGCTATAATTACAGTTCCTAGAGGGTGTTGCTTTAATTTGGCTATTGATTATATTTCAGCAGCGGCTGTGGGTGTAACTCCTACACCGTCTATCGAAGTACAGAATGGTAATGTTACCATTACGAGAATCGCATAAGGAGGGTTATATTTGTGATACTGCATCAGATTAAAGAGATGATGGAGGATGAGCTGGCTAAACTTTCAAAGAAGCCGGAGCTCTCTCATGCAGATCTCGAATGTATTGACAAGATGGTAGACATCGTTAAGGATATTTCTACCATCGACGCTATGGAGGACGCGGGGTATTCTACCGAGAGATTCAGATACGAAGAACCCGATAGATATTACGCGGATCATAGTTATAGAAGAGGTCGTGATGCTATGGGTAGATATACCAGCAGAGACGACTATTCTGATCGTGGATACAGTGGGCACAATCAGATGAGTATGGTCGAAGAACTCGAGATACTTTATCGTGCCTCAACAAACGAAGCTGAGCGGGAGAACATCCGTAAGGTCATTGACCAGCTTAAGCGGTGATATTTTCGGAGGGTCTATCGAGCCTGGTAGGCCCTCCATATTTTTGACAAGGAGGCACAAGTTATGGATAGCGATTTTATTAAGGGCATGAATAAGTGCCTTGATGCATATAATGGCGTTATTGGTAATGTTTACGTATATTCTCGTCATACTGAGATGACAGATAAACTCGATGAGCTGGCTGAGACATTAGCTCAGGGCGGCGGACCTGGTCCTGGACCCACGCCCCCTACATCATATGACTATTATATTGAGAATGTTAATTTAGCAAATAATAACTATATTGATACACAGATACCTATATTTTCAGCCGATAATATAGGCAGAGATTGGCAGATAGATTTCAAGATGCATACTTCAGCATCTGGATCTGGAGACAAGCCTTATATTGGTACTAGCGAAAGATATGGTAAGACCATAGAGTTATATTTAGATAATTCTGGTACTCATCTTTGGATGGAAAATAGCGGTTTCCCCGATTATTTTCCATTAGCGTCATCGATAGAAGATAAAGATGTAACCATAACCATGATTAGTAATGTTATAACGATTAAAGCAGATGACGATATCGTTATTCAGAAGACCACTAATCAAAAAACCGGTGCAGGTACACTCTTAATTGGTAGATACGTTGGTGGCAATGAGTATCACTATAATGGTTACTGCGATTATTTCGGCTTTAAGTGGTTGACATAATTATGCAGTTAATACGAGGGACAACCCCGACAATTACAGCTAATATTAAGGGCGATATTGATCTTTCTCATGTTTTTGAGGTATGGATGTATATTTACCAGGGAGGCCATATAAAGGTCGATAAGGACATTACGGACGTATCAAAGATTGATGCTGAGAAGTCTCAGATTATATTTAGACTATCTCAGCAGGACACATTAGGACTTATAGCTGGCAATGCACTGATACAGATAAGATTGCTTATGAATGACGGAACAGCTCTGGCATCCATAGCATCTAATGTGGACATTGCCGAAGTCTATAAGGGAGGGGTTATCGGAGGGTAACCTATTCATAAGCCCATTCTCTAACCTCCTTTCATATTTAAACGGCGTACGTTTAGGGTCCTTATCGGGCCTTAAACACGTCGTTTATTTTTTACCTTCGCGTAGAAAACATCCTTCTTAATGAACGTATAAACGTTACATTAAATTTTTGGAGGTACAGAAAAATGGCAAATTTTGGAAAGAGAATTGGTAACATGGTTGTTATGAGTAAGGTAGATTTTGACAGACTTATTTGGCAATTAGAGGCTAAAGATTCACAGATTAAGGTTAGAGACAGCGAGATAAAGAAGCTTAGAAACGAGTTAGCAAATTTCGAGATTAATAAGCAAATCGAAGATATGAATCGTAAACATAATATAGATAAATTAGAAAAGTATTTGAGTGATTTAGATGATTTAGGTTTTTAAGGAGGTAAATCATTATGAAAAAGTATCTGTTTCTGGGTATTATCATTGGAGTTATAGCTGAAAAGGCAAGCAAGAAGTTGAAGAACAAATACGAATTAGTTATTAAGATTAAAAGAAAGGAGGCTGAGGAGTGAAAACTCCTCTTTTATTTTTTACCTCGCGTAGGAAACATTCTGCTTAATGAACGTATAAACGTTACATTTAATATTTTACGGAGGTACTAAAAATGTCAAATTTTGATTTTGAAAAGAGAGAAGAGCAGGTTATTAAGGAAATGTATTTTGATGAGGATTGTCTAGTATGGGCAAGAGAACTTGATGAGATGCCGTTCGATAAGGACGGATGTCATGCGACAGGTAGAGAAATCTGTCATCTTGATAAGGATCCGTATAATCCTATGAATTGGTGGAATGAGTATGAAACCGAAGACGGAAATTATACATATGGGCGGTAAAACGCCCTTTTTATTTTCCATGGAGGTACATGATATATGCGTAAAATTAATAAGTATTTTCTCGCATTTATTAAAGAAATAAAGAGAGAATGGGAGTATATTCGACAGGAGATAGACGATGAGGAAGATAATTCTGAAGAAATCATGGGTGACTATATAGAGCATCAATTTGATAATTCGCGTAGAAAACATCTTCCATAATGAAAGAATTAATGTTGTATAATTGGGAATGCGCCTATATTTATAGGAGTTGTAGGTTCGAATCCTATCATTAATCAAGAAGGAAAGCAATATGTATATTACATGTTGCTTATTAAATTCTCGGAGGTTACTATGGATAAAATCGCTAAAGTGCTGGTATTGAGCGGAATGGTTATTATGGGATACGTTCTATATAAAGAATGCCAGGATCCCATTAAGGCTGAGGACAAAAAGTTCAAGAGAAAATACGGGTCTGAATGGAAGACCATTAATATAGAAATTTATAAGGAGAAGTAATAGTACTATGTATAATTCAGAATCATTAATCTCTAATAGATATCCTGGTGGATCCCATGACGATCCATGGGTTAATCTTGCAGCTAAAACACAGATCGATAGGATAGAGCAGTGTAAGAAATATATGTTTCTTATATCTGATAATCTTCAGAACGGTGATGAGATACCGTTGTCATGGATTGGCGAGGTGATCTCATGCAAAAAGTGGTTCCATGGCAAAGACTGTGAAAAGTTTGCTTCCGTAACGAACTACGATGGCCCATATATTTGGGAACAGCTTAATAAACTGTATAATAAGGAGAACTTCGATTATGAATCAGAAGCTAAGAAACGAAAATCCAAATGAGCAATACCTGCCATTAGATATTTTGATCTATTTGGCAGGTCTGATCGTCTTCTTTGCCAGTATAATTATTATCTGGCAGGAAGTCGATGCGGCGACAATGAAAGACGTGTCGCCTATCAAATTTGACAAGGTGATGGAGGAGGTTTCCATAATTGACCATGACACCGATAAGTTAAAGGAGTCTTGGTTGTCAAATGTCAAATGTGAACCACTTCCGTCAAAGACTCAAGTACCTCTTTCTACGTACGTCTGGGAGTACCTGACTGATGAGTTGGGTCTCCCGGATGTACAAGCTGCCGGGGTATTTGGTAATATGATGGTGGAATGTGGATCAAGATCATTCGATCTGCAGCCATTTGTATATTCTCCGGGCGGATCATATTATGGTTTATGCCAATGGAATACCTATGGGCACCATAGTAGTATAAATGGAGGCACTATAGACGAGCAGCTTGGATATTTAGCCGATACGATAGAATCTGAGATGGGATCTCATCAGTATCAGAGATTCTTAGCTGCTGAATCTCCGGAGGACGCGTCTGTGATATTTGCACGATGGTATGAGCGCTGTGCAGATCCTTACGGACGCCAGCAAGAGGCGGTAAGAGCTTATGAACGATTTTCGTAATATTCTCAGGGTGCACGATCGTGGGTATGGTTATATACGACGCATAACAAATCACCACTTGCCCCAGCGGGAGATATGGCAGACTCATATTTGATCTATGTTTGAGCCCCTCCCCTATGAAGTGTTTAAATGGAGTTTGACGAACAGCCCTGATATTTATGAAAGGAGAATAAATATGGGTAATTATTGTGTACATTGTGAAAGATGTAATAAAATAATAGCTATGTTTCATCGCGACTATCCTTATGTTTATGATGACGATGGTCGGTTAGTATGTTTAGAATGTTTTGCGCAGATTATGGACGAGAAGTATAAAGGAGAAGAATGGTAATGAAAGAAACGAAAAAGTATGTTAAAATAATATTTACAGACCTCCGTGGATGCCCAGGGATAGAAGTACCGTCTGTGGTATATTATACTAAACTGGTTGACGAGTTTTTTATAAAGCACATAAATGATTATATAGAATTTGATGATTTTATCAATTATATAAGGCAAATTTGTGCTTCTGTAACTGAATTTGGTACTATTTATTGCAATAATTTTTTAACATGGTGCTCATATCATGTTACACCACATATGTATTATTGGCCAAAAGGCGAAGTGTCATCGACTGTGTTTGGAGGGTATTTTTGTGATGTTGTTAAATTTGGAGGGCTTATAAAAGCGGTAAACAACATGGAGTATGATGATATTAAAACCATGGATAAATCAGACGATAGAATGGCCATAGCCATGAAACGATCAATAATGAATAGCACATATGGAATACCGACATCATTAGTGCACATTAAGGATGTTATATTTAACGATCCGGCTACTATCGTATTCTGGTCAGATGGAACAAAGACTGTATGTACATGTTCGGAGCAGGATACTTATGATCCAGAAAAGGGATTGGCTCTTTGTGTTATGAAGAAAGTACTTTATAATAATAAAGGTCATATTTTCAATAATGCCAGAGAAAAGTGGCTCAAAAAGGCTAAAAAGCGTAAATAATTAGTATTACAAACATGAAAGGAGTAAAAATTATGGACCTTGGAGCATATACACAGATAGAGAATCTTGATAAGATCGCAAAAGAGAATGGTATTGAAGTTCCTAGACTTCGTGGCTACAGATTGATGAAAGACGAAGAGCCGATCGATATTAACGAAGTTATACAGAAAAGAAACGTCGAAGCCAATTGCTGTATTGACTTATGTGAATGCTATTGGAATCCTAACGCTGGTTGGTCAGAATGTAGTACTGAAACAAAAGAACTCTGTAGTAAGTATGTTATTAATTATGATCAGCGATGGAAAGAAAATAGTAACATGTCAGTTAGGTGGGATTTACTTACACCTGAACAAACTGAAATATTAGTGCAGCAGATTAAGAAAAAAATGAAAGATATTACCAAGCAGTTTAAGATGTGGAATAAATATGCTGGTAAAGAAGATGTACTGTATATCCATTCTCGTATTGGCGGCGGAAATTGGAGACCATATGATGGTCCTAAACTTCGTAAGCAGCCTTGGTTTTTAGGTAAAGTTGATGATGCTTACGATTGTACGTATTGTGATATTTATGCGAGGATTAAGGTATTGAGAGATGAAGAATCTGTATAAAATAAAATGTTCAAATTGTGGTAAGAGCTTAGGTACTATATTTATGGAAGGTGAGTCAATCCGTCCACAATATTTACCATTTTTATTGATAGATGAGGTCTATGAAAATGAAGTAGGAGCATTGTCAATCAATGATGATATCAATTCTCGGATATACTGTTCTTATTGTGCTGATATGAGGGGGGTACAGAATGAAAATTATTAAAAACGCCATGACAGAACCAATATTGATGACCTGTCCTGAATGTAAGTCTACCCTTGAATACACCTACCAGGATATTCAAAGGCGAGATGTTTATGGTATTTTTGGACTTTACGAATGTACAAGAAAATACATTGTTTGCCCCGTGTGTAAGACGGACATCGACTTAGGACCTAAAGTGGAGGTGAAGAATGAGACTGATTGATGCGGATGAATTGAAAAACAAGTTATCCGATAAGGACTACATTACTTATACACATGAATACGGAGATGCCATTCCTGTTGATTGGATAATGAGCGCTATCGACAACACTCCGTCAGTTGAACCCACATTCGGGTTATTTAAGGAAATGCTTTGTACTGAATGTGACAAAAGACCACTAGGAGAGTTTGAGTGCTGTATTAAGATTAAGGATTTAATTGCTATGCTTCTGGAATTCGATATGAACAAAAAAGCAACTATATATACAACCGAAAATGATTTAACAATCAGTATTGTAGATATGGAGGAAGAGAATGACTGATAAAATGGCGATAAGATATTTAAGTCCTGTTAAGTCACTTATGAAAAAGCTCGATTTTGACAGGCATTATATTGAGGCTCTTGATTTTGCTATCAAGAATCTTAAAGAAATAAGCGAGAAGTATGATTGGATTCTTGTTAGCGATAAATTACCGAAGATAGATGCAGAAAATGGTTGGAAAGCATCAGATGTGGTTTTAGTTTGCTTGGCGGACGGGAAGATTCACATGGGTTTTTATTGCGAGGATAAGAAATGGCGATTCTGTGAAAGTGGAGAAGCTAAAGAACCATTTGTGTTTGATGTAATCGCTTGGATGCCGTTACCAGAACCATACAAGGAGGAAGAGAATGAGCGTTGATAACGGCAAGGTATGTTGTAATTGCAGACACAATATCAGAACAGGTGAAATAGGTAATATTCAATGTCATTGTGATATTGATAATCGCTATATCGGCTATGTTCAGTGCATGGAGTATTGGTGCAGGCATTGGAGCAAGGAGGAGGCGGCGGAGAATGAGTAAATTTGGTGAATATCAAGGTTATACAGGTAAGCCTTGTATAAATTGTGGTAGATACCGAGTTGAGCATTTTTCTGATGGTTTTGATATTTGTGAAAAATGCCGTTGGTGTCCACAGTTAAATGAATATATTTCTGATGACGAATTTTATGAGGATAATTTTTAAGGCGGTACAGTGAGTATAAGGAGACGAAAAATGGCAGCGATTAAAGAAATAGTTGTAAGCACTCACGAAATTGAAGCAATTATCGCGGAGAAGTATAAAGTCGATCCGCAGAAAGGTGATTCTATCGCTCTTGTGGTTGAAAATAAGACTGTTAATTATCTTTCTGAAAATGCAAAAAAGATTTATTATCCTGTAGCTTATATATGGAAGGAGGAAATATGATTAACAAAATAACAAAGAAAGTAGTTAAGGAAGTAGAACAAGTTGTATCAGAAGAATTTGTTTGCGACGTGTGCGGCAAGAAGGGAAATTATCGAAGTGAGACTTGTGGTAGTAGATATGAAAGTGCCATTTACTATCGGGTAACAACGGGTCATTACGATTGGGGTAATGATAGCTGTGATAGTATTGAAAATAAAGATGCCTGTTGCACAGATTGTTTATTGCAGATATTTAGTGAGTGGCTTAATGACAAAGATGTTAAATGTTCCAACTCTGCTTATATACATATTGATAAAGAGTGTCACATAAGGGAAAAGAAAGGCGGCACAGAATGATATGTCCATACAATGATGGTAGCGTTATTCGTACTAGAGATTTTGAGTATGATAAAGTGACAGGTAAGATCATCAAGCAAATTGAGAAGGTAAAGCAGGTTCCTATGGAATGCCTTAGTAATGAGTGTCCATTTTTTGACGGGTCTCACTCACAGTATTATGATATTACCTGTAGGCGTGTAGAAAAAGACATGGAAGGAGATATATAATGGCAGAGGCAACAAAAATTTATGAATGGCTAACGGAGCTATCCATGGATTACAATATTTGTTTCCATGTAGAATCGTTACCAATGATCTGTATGAGACACATAATCATTTATGATAAAAACGATAAGTCTCATTTTGTAGACGTTAATATTCAAGATGTTATATTTTCGGAAGATGATGTAGATCGTTTTAAGCTCTATATGGATACACCACTATGGAACTTTGGAATCGATCTAGACGAGGAGGATTCAAATGTTAATAAAACTTAATGTAGCCCACTGGGAGGGTGGAGACTATAAGTTCAATGAAATTTGGGTCAATCCTGATAACATTGCAACGATTGAGCCGAATAATAACCCTAATTGTCCGGCCAAGAGTTATATAAACATTAAGGACCAATACCAATGGAGGCAGATCTCGGTTAAGGAGGAACCAATAGAGATAGCCGCTATCATCAACAAAAAGGAGTCACGCCAGAAGTAATTATTTAGAAGGAGGTACTAATATGAATAAAAATGGTAATCGTTGCCCTAAAGCAATAAAAGATAATGCTTGGCAGCGGGAAAGAATTGCTAGAAACCTTACTTTTGGTGATATTGCAAAGCACTTCAAAGTAAGCGAATCAACCGTATCTAATTGGTTCAGAGGTGCGTGTTCACCATCAATAGACCAGACAGCAGAACTTTGCCGCTGGTTTACGGAATTAGAACCATCAAGGCCGATAGACTACGATATTGGTAAGGCAGAATTTGAAAGCATGGAAAGAAATTTTAAAAAAGTCGAAAGGAGAACGTCCGTGTTAACTGGAAAAACAAAGAAAATTGCCGTAACAGATATGGAAAAGTTAAGAAGAGAGATGGGCATTACGTATGAAGATATAGCGAGTACTGCTCGTGTGTCAATGGCTGCTGTCCGTAATTGGTTTAGAGGGCAAAATGTCCCAGCAGGCTTTAGATGTGAAAGACTTAAGAGTCTCTTTGGCTTGACGGCCGATGATATTCGCGATCGTTTCAAGGCGGATCATGCAGAGTATCTTAAGGCACATGAGGACCCGAATCAGCTCAAGATTGAAGATATTCCCGTATGCGATCAGCCTCCTACGCTTGAGGAGATCGAGGCTTCGGGGGAAGAACCGATTAGAGATCGAAAGATAATCGAGGCGAAGGATGATCCTTGGGTTAAGGACCAGATGATTAATTCGGACTGGAAGGTCCTTACGGATGCTATAGCCTGTTTAACTTCTCGTCCGGTTCCGTTTAGGGATGAAGTACTCGAGACTTTTATCGATGGAACTATTGAGTGTATCCATGAGGGGTCTGCTTTGTATTATGGCGGGCTTTTTGCATTGTACAGCAACGGTATATCCTTTGATGAATTCATGGATGTGTACCATACGCTTAGAGAAGGAGGGTTTGTCTCATGAGTGACTTGATAGATTATAAGTCTGGATATTCTGCATGCGATCAGTTTATTGCTGATATTATGATCCGTAAGGGCTTCTCCCGCATATCCGCTGCGGGGGAGGCCATGGATGTCTATAATGAGCAGTCGGAGGCGTGGGGTCTGAAAGCTAGATTTGGCTTTCTGGACTCCATCGTCAATGCTCTTAGACAGGAGCAGGATGATATCGACAGGGCAGTGTATAGGCAAGAGGTTATCGAGGAGAATGAGGATGACGGAGAAGAAGATTAAATATACACACGCATTCGGTAATGGGTGGAAACTTGGTAAAAAGGATGCGGAGAGAGATATTGGTCCTGTCCGTAAGATTTCCAGACCAAATAGCTGCTATGATCAAGAGAAGCTCCATTGGGAGCATGGTTATATACGTGGATATATTGCCGCTCTTGAAGCTATAGATGAAAACATAGTAAAGGATATTAAAGAAGATGAGTGAAAATAATGGTTTCAACAATGATCAATACGCTAAAGGCTATGCTGATGCAAAGAAAGATTATGAGAGAACTTGGATTAAGCTAATTGATAACGAATCGGACTCTCTGATCGATAGAGTTACATATGAAGACAATCTAATTGACCATGATTTTTATCTTATCGCTCATAAAGATTTTGGTACTCCGTTAAAAGCACAATACCATTCTGATTTTCCTCATTTTACTTTTTCTGTAAGTGGTAGAGAATATGCAGAATATGTTTATGACGGCAAGATAACTCATTATATGGAACTACCGGAGTTACCATGGAAGGAAGAAGAATGATAAAGGAGATAAAAATAAATGAACGAGAATGACGTAATTGAAACTAAAGAGGAACTTAAGGCCGATAAGCCAGTAATGATACCGATCAATTTTACAATGATATCTGGTAATAATGAGACATCGCCGGCTGATAATGTAGCGTGTGCACGGTTTGCGTTGGTTACATCAAATCAGTTCCATGGTCGCATTATGATGCGGTTCGATGATCTTCTGGCCGAAATTAAGAGGTGCGAGGAGGAAAATAATCATGATTGATATTAATATGAATTATGATCTTAAGAAAGAAAATACCATATCTGAAACTTTCGGTACTATAGTATCTATGGCGATTCTTTTTAAAGATAAAGGATTTTCTGATGACGAAGTAATGACAGCAATATCTATAATGATGGGTTGTGATATTAAGCCGATGGAAGGGTTTATTGATAATATGAAAGCTATGCTTAACCTGTGCGGGGGTTATGATAATTTCATAAAACTTTTAGTTCCTATATCAAATCAGGCACGTTCCGAGATTGAGGAAGGAAAGAAACTATAATATTCGCGTGAAAAACATTCCTCCTAATAGAGACGTTGTGTGTCTTTTATAAAAATTTATTTTTAGGAGGTACTAAAACATGAACGAGAATGAAGATGAGATTTTAGATGAAGAGGAGATCAAGAAGTTGGTAAAAGATGCGGTAAAGGAGGCTTTAAATGAAGACGCATCAAAAAAAGAGGAAGAAAAAAAGCAGATCAATGAGGAATTCGAAAATCGATATTCTCATTTGAAAGGCAAGAAAAAGTTACTTGCGATTTTGTCGGATGAGCGTGATAAGGCATTAATGGCATTATGCGCTATAGATGATACGACATCGGACGAGTACAAAAAAGCTCTCAATAACTACGAGCAGATATGCAAGAGTTATGAGGACGTACTAAATAATCCACTGCATAAGATTGATTGGACAAAGCTTATAACAGTTTTGGCTATTATCGGAGCGGCAGGAGCATTAGTATTTTTACTATTACTAATTGAGAATTCACCGATGTTCCCAAAATCCCGGAACGCGTTGAACTTAATTATGAAAATTGCAGGCATGGGCATGAAAGTATAAGGAGGTAAAGAACCATGGGCAAATTTGGTAAAAAGACAAGAGATACAGTGTATATTGTAACACTTAAATCAGGTGATACGATGCGAATACAGGCATCGAAGTTAGTTCAGATAAAGACTGAGGATGGAGAACATTTGTGGTATTTCCACTCAACACAGTTCTCAAATGAACAGGCGGTAGTCATTAATGATGACGAAATTCTGACCGTCGAAAATGATGGAAAGGTAATCGCTTGGGGTGCATATTTAGTAGGCATCCTTGGTGGCGGTGCCGCTGGCGGCGTTATGTATGTACTCATGAGAGGTGCTTTTGGATGTGCTATAAAGAACCCTATCCTTAGAAAGGGTTTTATGGCATTTGCTATAGCTGGGGTATGTTATATAACCGCGACAACGGTAGCAAGCGTTATGGCAGATGAATCCATGGAATTCTGGGATGCAACAGAGTATTGTGCGAAGAGAGCCAAGGAATCCATTAAGAAGGCTATAAATGGTATTAAGAATGCAAAGGAGGACAAAGAATGAAGTGATATTTAAGATCGTAGTATGAACAAACTTCCAAACAAAAAATTAAGTAAAGGAGACTAAGAAAATGGAAGAGAATAACAAAATCAATGAATTGAAGGAAAATACAACAGGATTTGTTAAGAAGCATAAGACTAGTATCATAATCGGTGCAACAGCGGTTGGAGCATTTATACTTGGAGTTGCAGTTAGGCACTTTGGTCCTAAGGTTATTGGGGCTATTGCGAGTGCTGGAGCCAATGCAGCGGCAACAGAAGCAATGGTTGGAGCTGAGGCTATGGCTACTGATATTGCTATCGATGCAGCAGCGGCTGGAGCGGCAGCTATTGTATAAACCATCATTTATATGTGGAGGGTGTTCCGAAAAGGAACATCTTCCATATATTTTTCGCTTATTAATTTGAAAGGTGGTTATATTTAATGGGTTTTTCGACTTTTATGAACACCACAAGAGTATTTTTAAGAACTCATAAGCGTGGTATATTGATTGGCGCTGGCGTTGTCTTAACTTTGGCTGCTGTTTGTGAAGCGGTTAGGGCTACAAGTAAGGCAAAAGACATAATTGATGAATGCGAGTACGAAAAATTTGAATCACTTGGTATGCCTGAGGAGGGAAGTGAGGATTTTCATCTCACAAAGAGTGAAACTCTTAGAGCAGTTTGGAAGTGTTATATTTTAACGGTCTTATTAACTGGTGGCGCTGTTACATGTATGATATCATCACATATTGCCTCTAATCGAACAATAGGTGCCATGTCAGCTGCATATGCATCATTATTGGAAACTTATAATGTTTATCGAGATAATGTAAGGAAGGTGGTTACTAATTCTGAGAATCAACGTATAACACACGGAACAGTACATGATATTGTAGCTTCTGATAAGGAGCTTGTACCGGAAAAGCTTAAATCTTCATTGATCATATCCGATGGAACGGAGATTTTGTTTAGGGATGCATATAGTGCTAAAGGAACCGGATATTTTAAAATGACCATGAACGATGCTCGTAAAGCCGTAGCTAAATTTAACAAGTGGCTTATGGATAATGATCGAGCGACTTTGAATGATTGGTATGATTTCCTTGGATTAGGTCATTCGGATCTTGGAGATTGTTTATGGTGGTCTTGGGCAGAAGATGGACCGTTATATTTAAGAGCTATACCAGATGATGTCGATACTGATGACGATGATTTGATCATAACTGCACTGGGATTGGCTAGTGACGAGGGAGCATCTTGGTTTGCTCTGCCCGATATTAATAAAGGTAATATATAAGGAGATTGTGTTATGGATGAAAATATTAAGCCTCCGGTACCGATTAATGATTTTAATAGCTATCCGAATGCATCTTTATCAGCTAAAAAGAATGAAAAGGATATTCCTAAGGCTAAACCGAAGCAGGAAGCAGTTGTGTCTTCTGATCATGTAAAGATTAAGAAGCAATCCGCTTGGCGTAAGGCAAAACATAGAATATTTGAACAGGAAGGTAAGGAGATCAAAGACTATGTTGTCAATGATGTAGTTATCCCGGCTGCTAAAGAAACGTTATGGACAGCTGTATCTAATGGTCTGGAGATATTACTCTATGGAGAATCTAGACATTCAACTAGGCGTCCTGGAGGATTATTAGGAGGACAAAGATATGGTAACTATGTTAGTTATAATTCTATCAGTAATAATAGAGTCAATAGTGTTGGCAATAGGCCTGGCTTGGGTGCTGGCGCATCTATTCGGAATAATCTTGCACTTGACGATTTTATCTTTCAGAGCCGTGGTGAAGCTCTTGATATCTTGGACAGGATGTCTACTATTCTTACTGATTATGGGATTGTTACTGTAGCAGATCTGTATGATATGTGCGGTCTTAAGACACCATATACGTATAATAATTATGCATGGAGAGATCTGAGTACCGCTGGTGTATCGCTTACACGTGACGGATATTTACTCAGTCTTCCAACACCACAAGTATTAGATTAAAGGAGTCATATTTATGAATGTTTTTAGATCATTGTTAATGATTGTTAAAGCAAATAGATCAGCTATATTATTAGCTAGTGGTATAGCTATGGGCGTCGGTTGTGTCGTTACAACTGCCGTTCAGACAGTTAAGGCATCGGATATTATTGTCGATGCAAATGAAAAGATGGATAATCTTAACATCGAGACAGAGGATGGTAAGAAAGAAGAACGAGCTATTCGTAAATCTACAAATCTTAAGATAGCAAAAACTTATATTGTTCCTGCATGTTTAGGTATTGGATCTATTGTGTGTATATTGGGTGCATATAAGATTGTATCCAGTCAAAGAGCTGCAGCGATTGCATCATTATCGGCTGTATCAAGTGCTTTCGAGAAGTATAGGAATCGTGTAATTGATAAGTACGGTGTGGAAGAGGATTATAATCTTTACAACGGAATTGATACAGTAGAGGTTAAAGACGTTGAGACCGGAGAGAAGCGTATTGTTGTTACTTCAGATCCGATTGACGCATCGTGTTATTCCAAGCTATATTCTTATGAGACATCTAGTGAATGGAAGGCGAATCCGAAAGCTAATATTGAGATGCTTAGATTCTATCAGAGATATTGGAATGAGCAGCTTAGAATCAAGGGTTATGTGACTTATAATGAGGTCATTGAGTCTCTTGGTTTTAGTCGTAAAGTAGGAGATGATATGACTGATGAGTTTATTCCGAATGGCATTGGTTGGGTATCATCTGAGAATGTACCTGATGAACTTTTGGGCCAGATCGATACATTTATATCCTTCGTTCCTAAGAGTGATGAATTATTATTGGATAGAAAAGTAAATGCTATCTACGAGGATGCATATATTTTGAACTTTAATTGCTATCCGATTGATAATCTTCTTATGAAGAAGACACAGAATGTTAAGAAGGGTAAGCATTGAAGTGGACCGGATGCATCAGATCTGATATTTGATGCATTCTGTCATAATGTTGGATTATTGTAAAGGAGTTAAATAAATGAGAACTGCTATTAGTGCTGTATTAGGACTTGTGTGTGGTGCCGCCCTCGGGGGCGGTATCGCATACGTATATCTTAATAAGCGATATGACAAAGTTTTTGATATTGAAACTGAATCTTATAGAAAGGAAATTAAAGAATTAAAAGGACGATTAATTAATAAGCTTGACGCTGCAAAAGAGAAGTTTGTAGAAGATAATCGTATTAGTTTTGATGAACCGGAAGATATTACGGATGATAATGATGGTGATGAGGATATTCTCATAGAAGAGCCGTCAAATGATGAAATCCGTTATATTTCTGAAAGGGATTATAATAATGATGACGATTATGAAAAAGAAGTGTTCAAGTATTATCTCATTGATAGTGTGATTACGCAGGATGATGAGATTATTGATAAAGATGAGTTTGTAGAAGTGTGTGGACTTGATGCATGGAATAGCATGATTAAGATTAAAAACAATGATCTCGATCTTAATAAAATGTATATTCGTAATGAGCACTTTGAAACTGATTACAAAATAGAATTGATTAATTCGTCCTATAACTAAATAGGTGGGTGTTATGGATGGATATTTTGAGTATCTGTTAACGATAATAAATGAGAATGATCGTAGTAATTATTTTCGATTACTCGATATTCTCTATCGAACAGATTTTAGATGGTCCATTCATCATGATGATAATCGCGTAAGTGATGGTTTAGAACTACGCTATAATTACCAGGAGAATGAGAATCTAGGTATGGATCAGATTGGAGAACTGATGCTCATTCCCTGCTCTGTTATAGAGGTCGTTATCGGCCTAGCGATTCGTATGGATGATATTATGAGAGATCCTGAAAGGAGTCACGTAGATCGTTGGTTCTGGGAGTTGATCGGTAATCTTGGGTTACTGGACTTTACGGACGATGCCTACGAAAAAGGAGTCTGGAGTCTCGAAGACGTGCTAAAAATCTTGGATATTTTCATGGATCGTACATATGATGAGCTAGGCCGAGGCGGTCTTTTCCCTCGAAAAGTATGTTACAAAAATCAAAAAGTTACGGAATTATTTGCACAAATGAATGGATATTTAAACGAGTTTTATTGTTCTTGAAAAATTTTGAAATTTCAGATTTGTAACATTTGACATTTTGAAGAAGTCGAAAAAACGCAAATGTTACACTTTTGAAAAATATTTGTAACAAGGCATTTTTTAAAAACCCGGAAACGCCCTATTTACGGGGGTTTCCAGACTTGTTACATGTTACACTTTTGAACTATACCTATTATATAGAAAAAATAATTATATATAGTAATAGGGGTTTAAAAACGTATTTGTAACACTTTATTTTTTACAAATTAAAAGGAGTTAATATGCTTGATTTTGTCGACATAAGCTATCGATTAGCAAAGAAAGACAAAATAGAGATATATCCGATATATAGAGTGAAACGTACAAAAGATCTTTTGGTGAAAGGTAAGGCGTTTTATGCTATATGGGACGAAGCACGGCAAGTTTGGTCTACGGACGAATATGATGTTCAAAGACTGATCGATGAACAGATGTATAAGTATAAGCAAGAAAAGTTTCCGAATGATCCTAATTGTATTATTTTGGAATTGAGCAACTTCAATAATAAAACATGGTCGGAATTTCAGCAGTATGTTAAATCAAGACCGGATTCATTAGTTCAGCTTGATGATAAGATTATATTTGCTAATACTCCGATTACAAGGGAGGATCATGTCAGTAAAAAGCTTTCATATTCTATGGAGCCTGGAGATATTTCTGCTTATGATGAATTGATGAATGTTTTATATTTGCCAGAAGAAAGACAAAAGTTAGAATGGGCTATAGGTTCTATTATATCTGGTGATAGTAAAAAGATTCAGAAATTCATAGTTCTGTATGGTCAAGCTGGGGCGGGCAAGTCTACAGTTTTAAACATTATAGAAAGAATGTTTCCTGGATATTGTTGTAGTTTTGATGCAAAAGGATTAACGTCTAATAATGATGCATTTTCGATGGAGTCATTTAAAGATAATCCTTTAGTAGCAATACAGCAGGACGGTGATCTTTCAAGAATAGAAGATAATTCTAGATTAAATTCAATAGTATCTCATGAAAAGATAATGATGAATGAAAAGTTCAAGTCTAAGTATGAGATTAGACCGAATGCATTTTTATTTATGGCGACTAATCAGCCGGTTAAGATAACAAATGCAAAGTCTGGAATAATTAGAAGATTGATTGACGTAGTGCCATCCGGGGAACGAGTTCCTATTAGAGAGTATAATCGTTTAATGAAAGAGATCAAATTTGAATTAGGAGCAATAGCACAGCATTGTTTTGATTTATATTCTGAATTAGGTCCGAATTATTATGACGATTATGTTCCTATTCGAATGATGTATAAAACGGATATATTCTTTAACTTTGTTGAAGAGTATTATGATGTTTTAGAAAAGAGAAATCGTATAACTCTGAAAGAAGCGTATAGTTTATACAAGGTATATTGTGATGAAACATTGGTAGCTAATAAGTTACCGATGTATAAGTTCAGAGAAGAATTGAAAGATTACTTTGATGAATTTTATGATGTGACTCGTATAGGCGGAACACAAGTAAGAAGTGTTTATATTGGTTTTAAGAAGCAGAAGTTTAGCAAAGATACACCAGCAACTCCAAAAGTAAAGGAAGAAACAGATTGGTTATCTTTAACTCAATCAGTATCATTATTAGATGATATTTTGGGAGATAGACCAGCACAGTATGCTTCTAGGACAGAACATCCAATAATGAAATGGGCAGAAGTCGATACAACATTAAGTGATCTAAATACAAAAAGGATCCATTATGTTAAGCCTCCAGAAAATATGATTGTTATTGATTTTGATTTAAAAGATGAGAATGGGGAGAAATCAGTAGAGAAGAATCTGGAAGCTGCGAGGTTATGGCCTCCGACTTATGCTGAATTCAGTAAATCTGGAAGTGGGTTACATCTACATTATATTTACAAGGGCGATGTAGATAGACTTAATCTTTTATATTCTGAAGGAATAGAAGTAAAGGTTTTTAAAGGTAATGCATCGCTTAGACGTAAGTTAACGAAGTGTAATGATATTCCAGTAAAAGAGATATCTTCAGGTCTACCATTGAAAGGAGCTAAAAAGAAGATGGACTTTGAAGTAATGAAGAATGAGAAGACATTGAGGAAACTCATAGCAAACAATCTTCTCAAACAGTATCATCCGGCAACTAAGCCGAGCATTGACTTTATTTATAAGTTGTTGGAAGATGCGTATGCATCGGGAATGCAGTATGATGTGTCTAATATGTATAATGATATTTTGACCTTCGCAATGAATAGCACTCATAATGCCGAATATTGTATGAAAAAAGTATCAGAGATGCATTTTATGTCTGCAGATACTGATGATATTCCTTTGGAGATGTCAAATGGGTTACCTATTATATTCTATGATGTTGAGGTTTATCCTAATCTCTTTGTCGTATGCTGGAAGAAGCAAGATATTGAAGGAAGCATTAACCATTGTAATAGTATGGTCAATCCTTCGCCGGTTGATATTTCGAATCTGGTTAGTAATCACAGATTAATAGGATTTAACAATCGTCGATACGATAATCATATTATGTATGGTAGAATGATCGGGTATACAAACGAGCAGTTGTATGAACTTAGTCAGAAGATCATTAATGGAGGTAAGACTGGTAATGCATTCTTTAGAGAAGCATATAATCTTAGTTATACTGATATTTATGATTTTGCCGATGCCAGTCATAAGCAGTCATTAAAGAAGTTTGAGATCGAGCTCGGTATACACCATCAGGAAATGAATATTCCTTGGGATCAACCGGTTCCGGATAATATGGTATCCAAAGTAGTAGAGTATTGTAAGAATGATGTCATGGCAACTGAAGCAGTGTTTAATTATTTAGATGCTGATTGGACAGCCAGACAGATTTTAGCAGAGCTCAGCGGTTTAAGTGTTAACTCGACAACAAACCAGCATACCACACGTATTATATTTGGGCAGGATGCATATTCTAATCCAGAAGTTGTTAAGAGTGAGCTTCAGTATACAGATCTGTCTGAAATGTTTCCTGGATATTCTTTCGAGAATGGTAAGAGTACTTATCGTGGAGAAGAGACAGGAGAAGGTGGATATGTGTATGCGGAACCTGGAATGTATACTAATGTAGCGCTCCTTGATATCGCCTCAATGCATCCAACTTCCATAGAACAGTTGAATTTGTTTGGTAAGTATACTAAGAACTTTAGTGATTTAAAGTCGGTAAGACTTTATATTAAACATAAGGAGTTTGATAAGGCAAAGAAGCTGTTCGGAGGCAAACTTGCTGGATATTTGGAAGACGAAAAGAAAGCAAAAGATTTGTCAATGGCATTGAAGACAGTAATTAACTCTGTATATGGTTTGACCAGTGCGCGGTTTGATAATCCTTTTAGAGATCCACGTAATATAGATAATATTGTGGCAAAGCGCGGAGCTTTGTTTATGATAAATCTTAAACATGAGGTTCAGGAGAAAGGATTCACGGTAGCTCACATCAAGACAGATTCAATAAAAATACCTAATGCTACACCAGATATTATTAAGTTCGTAACAGAGTATGGTAAGCAGTATGGATATTCTTTTGAACACGAAGCAACTTATGAGAAGATGTGTCTTGTTAACAATGCTGTTTATATTGCTAAGGAGCGAGATGGAGGATGGACAGCTACAGGAGCACAGTTTGCACAGCCGTATGTCTTTAAGACATTGTTTAGTCATGAGCCATTGATATTTGCTGATGTATGTGAGACTAAGTCAGTAAAGGATAGTTTGTATTTAGATATGAATGAAGATCTTGGTCCAGATGAGCACAATTATATTTTTGTAGGTCGTGTTGGATCATTCTGTCCTATAAAGTCTGGTTGTGGCGGAGGAGAACTTGTAGTTCTTCGTGGCGATAAGTATGTAAGCGCAACTGGAGCTAAAGGATATCGATGGCTTGAAGCAGAAACAGTTAAGAAGATTACTGATAACATTGATATTTCATACTACGATAATCTCGTTAATGATGCAATGGATGATATTGGTATGTATGGAGATGTGGAATGGTTTCTTTCGGATGACCCCATAAGTCCGGAAAAGCCAGTTCCATGGCTCCCGCCGTGCGGAGATGAAAAGATCGATATTTGTGGAGAATGCCCAAAGTTCAATCAAGAAACAAGGACATGTAGTGAAGGTTACAATTTAGAAGGGTATATAATTGAAAGGAGTAAACAATAATGCCTAGAGTAAATGATATTAACATAACAGATGGCGAGATCGCGTATAGTAATTTTAGTGGAAGACCTACACAGTTTAAACCGGAAGGAGGAGAAAGAACAGTAACTTTCGTAATACCTCCGGAGATTGTAGAAGATCTTAAAGCAGATGGTTGGAATATTAGAGAGCAGGTTTTCGCTAATGATCCTGATAGAGAACCTAGATATTTACTGGAAGCAAGGCTTACTTTCAGAACTCGTAATGGTCAGCCTAGAGATCCTAAGATATTTATTGTCAGATCCGATTCAATGGTTCATATGACAGAGGAGACAATTGACACTCTTGATAGAGCTGATATTTTGTCAGTAGATGCTGTTCTTGGTCCATCATATTGGGAATGGGGTGGACGTAGAGGAATTAGAGCATACGTCAACTCAATGTATGTAACAATTAAAGAGAATCCGATTGATGAAAAGTATCGTAAGATGATGCAGGAAATGAACGATCACTTTTTGCCTTCAGATAATGGCGATCTCCCGTTCCCTATTGAATGATACCTAGAGATTACCAAATGAAAGCTGTAAACTCTCTCGGTTCTGGCTCTATCCTCTGTGGTGGGGTTGGTTCCGGGAAGAGCTTTACAGCTATTTTATATTTTTGGACAAAAGAATTAAATGGTATATATGACGGAACTAACCTCGAATATCCAACAGAAGTAAAGCCACTTTATATTATTACAACTGCTAGAAAGCGAGATACATTAGAATGGGAGAAAGAACTCGCGACGTTCGGTGTTGGTACTGATGGTTCAGTGTTTGATATTTACATAGACTCATGGAATAACATAGCTAAGTACATTGAAGTAAAAGATGCATTCTTTATATTTGATGAACAGAGGGTTGTTGGATCTGGCAAATGGGTAAAGTCATTTATACAGATTTCAAAGTCTAATCGATGGATATTATTAAGTGCTACACCTGGAGATAGTTGGATGGATTATATTCCAGTGTTTATTGCTAATAAGTTTTATAAGAATAGAACATCATTTATAAGAGAGCATGTTGTATACGATAGATACAGTAGATACCCTAAAGTAAAAGCTTATATGAATGAGCGAAAGCTTAATTGGTTGCGTAATCAGATATTAATAGATATGGATTATGTTAAAAAAACAAAACGTCATGATTATTGGATTAAGGCAACATACGATCCTCATTTATATTTTAGAGTATGGAAACAGAGATGGAATGTATTTGAGGATAAGCCAATAGAGACTGTAGCTGAGTTATTTACTTGTTTGCGCAAAGTAGTAAACGAAGATAGCTCAAGGATTGATATTCTCACAAAGATCCGATCGATACATAAAAAGGCCATAGTGTTCTATTGTTTTGATTATGAGCTTGATATTCTTAGAAACTATTGTGCCAGCAATGATATTCCTTATAGCGAATGGAATGGCCACAAACACCAAATGATACCAGAAGCAGATGAATGGTTATATTTAGTACAGTATAATGCCGGAGCAGAAGGATGGAATTGTATAGAGACCGATACTATTATATTTTGGTCTCTTAACTATTCATATAAGATACTAGAACAATCAAGCGGCAGAATAGATCGACTTAATACACCATTCAAAGATCTATACTATTACCATTTATATTCTTCTAGTAGAATAGACGAAGCTATTAGAGCGGCTATAGCTAATAAAAAGACCTTTAATGAGAAGGCATTTTTAGATTCGCGTGAAAAACACGTCGCTTAATAGAAGGGATAAGATACGCCTCTTGAAAAAGAGAATCGTATCTTTTATTTTTTGAGGAGCCTTATGAAAGAAAGCGATTACCAAGCAAATTTAAAGGTAAAACTTAAAAAGTTATTTCCTGATTGTATAATACAAAAAGAAGATAGTGGAGTGATACAAGGTATACCAGATCTATTGATATTATACAATAATAAATGGGCTACTCTTGAAGTCAAGACAGGCCCGGATGAACATCATCAACCTAATCAAGACTATTATGTTGATAAGATGAACAAAATGTCATTCTCTCGATTTATATTTCCAGAGAATGAACAAGAAGTATTGAATGATCTAAATGAGTTTTTTGGAGGTACGGAATGAAATTCAATGATCATCATCAATTAGAAGGTTGTCATGCATTTTTAGGTGCCAGTCAATGGCATTGGTTAAACTATGATGATGACAAGTTGGTCGATAGATTTAATACATACACCGCCGCTCAAAGAGGATCTGAATTACATGATTTTGCAGCGACATGTATTAAGTTGAAACAACGATTACCAAAGTCGGCAAAAACATTGAATTTATATGTTAATGATGCTATTGGATATCACATGACGCCAGAACAAGTTTTATATTTTAGCGAGAACTGTTTTGGCACCGCTGATTCTATATCCTTTAGGAACAACTCTTTAAGAATTCATGATCTAAAAACTGGCGAAACACCAGCCCACATGGAGCAATTAGAAATTTATGCCGCTTTATTTTGTCTCGAATATAATGTAGATCCAAATTCTATTGATATTGAGTTAAGATTATATCAGTCTAATGAAGTTAGTGTTCTTAACCCAGAGAAAACCGATATACTTTATATTATGGACAAGATTAAGCATTTTGATTCAAAACTAAAAGAGCTTAAAGAAGGAGTTAATTGATATTTATGAATAATGTGTTTGATGAACCTAATTATATCGATTGGCTCGCTCATGTAGGTGTCGATCATACAAAAGGAAATCCTGGATCAGGAAGATATAGATGGGGATCTGGCGAACACCCATATCAACGCAGTGGATTTTCTTATGATGATTATATTGAATGTGTCAAAAGTGGACTAACTGATATTCAAATAGCTGAACATTTTGATATGTCTATTCAAGAGCTAAGAGATAATAGAACAATAGCTTTAGCCTATAAACGAGCAGATGATGTTCGTAAAGCAACTGATCTATTTAATAAAGGTTATGGATATTCTGCTATAGGAAAAGAAATGGGAATATCCGAATCATCAGTAAGATCATTATTGCAGAATAAGTCAGCACAAGAGACAAAGAATGCAATATTTAAGACAGCTGATATTCTTAGAGAATCTGTAGATAAAAAGGGAGTTATTGATATTGGTAGCGGAACTGAGCAGATACTCGGTGTAAGTCCAACTAGATACAAATCAGCTATACGAGCTTGCGAGAATGCTGGATATCAAACATATAATTTATATGCTAATCAATTAGGAAGCCAGAATCAGCAGACAACTATTAAAGTTCTTGCTCGCCCCGGAATGACAAAAGAAGAGGTTACTCAATATTTGAAAGATGCAAAGATAGGAGTACCACTAATTGATATTCATAGTGAGGATAATGGTCTAACATTTTACGGTATAGAGAAACCTAAATCCATAGATTCTAAAAGAGTAGGAATAAACTATGATCCTGAAAAAGAGGGCTTAGTTGAAATTCGACGTGGAGTAGAAGATGTATCATTAGGAAAAAATCACTATGCGCAAGTAAGAGTTGCTGTAGATGATAAGTATTATATTAAGGGTATGGCCGTATATTCAGATGATCTACCTGATGGTATTGATATTCGTGTATGTACTAAAAAGCCAGAAGGAACTCCATTAGTTGGTGTTGATAATGAGCATTCTGTTTTAAAGCCGTTAAAAACCAAGAATGATGGCTCAATAGATTGGGATAATCCTTTCGGTGCAGCAATTAAGATGGAAAATGGTGTAACCGTTGGACAAAGACATTATAAAGACGAGAATGGAAAAGATCAATTGTCTTGTATAAATATAATTAATGAAGAAGGCGATTGGTCTGGATGGAAGAAGACACTATCTTCCCAAATGCTTTCAAAACAATCATTGGAATTAATAAATCAACAGCTTGATATTTCAATTGCAGCTAAACAGAAAGAGTTCGAAGAGATAAATTCCATTCAAAATCCAACAGTTAAGAAACGTCTTTTATATTCTTTTGCCGATGAATGTGATTCAGCAGCATCTGATTTGTCTGCAGCAGCATTACCTAGACAAGCATCACATGCTATAATTCCTATAACATCTCTTAAAGATAATGAGATATATGCTCCTGGATATCGTAATGGTGAGAAAGTTATTCTTATAAGATATCCTCATGGAGGAACTTTTGAAATACCAGAATTAACGGTTAATAATAACAACCCAGAAGGTAAAAAGATATTAGGAAAACAAGCTATTGATGCTGTCGGAATAACAATGAAAACAGCTCAAAAGTTATCTGGAGCCGATTTTGATGGTGATACTGTACTAGTTATTCCAAACAATGATAAAAAGATATCTGTAAATAATTCGGCTAAATATAAAGATCTAAATAATTTTGATACTGGGATATATTACAATGCAAATTTGCCGAAAATGCCAGATAGAACAAAGCAGCAATTAATGGGAATAACAACAAATCTTATTGCTGATATGACTCTTCAAGGAGCTCCAGCTGAAGATCTTATTCCTGCTGTAAAATATTCTATGGTTGTTATTGATGCTCAAAAACATTCTTTGGATTATAAACAAGCATATAAAGATTATGGAATAGCTAAATTAAATGAAAAATATAGAGGATCGGCTAGAGCAGGTGCTTCTACAATAATTACAAGAGCCGGATCACCTATTTATATTGATCAAAGAAAGCCAGCTAAATCAAATCGAGAAAAAGGCATTGTTAATGGTATTGATATTTATACCGGAAAGAAAGTTTTTGAGTCTACTGGAAAAACCAAATGGAGTCCTGTAAAGGATAAAGAAACTGGAGAAATTATTAGTTGGAAGTCTGCATTAAAAAAAGATAAACTCAAAAAGATGGATGTAGTAGACGATGCATATGAATTAGTAGGAAATAAAGATGACCCCAAAGAAAGAGCATATGCAAACTTTGCTAATAAGTTAAAATCTATGGCACAAAAGTCTAGATACATAGCTGTTAATACAGATAATCTTAAGAGAAATCCTGATGCAGTGAAGACTTATGCTAAAGAGGTAGCGTCTCTCAACAATAAGTTAAAAGAAGTAAAAGCTAATAAGTATCTTGAAAAGCAAGCTCAAATTTTGGGAAACAAACGATACTATGCTGCAAAAAGAGATGGAAACTACACAAACGAGCAACTAAAAAGACTTCAGAATGAATGTATAGCAGGCGCAAGACTCTCCCTAGGAGCTAAAAAACCTACAATACAAATTACGCCTAAAGAATGGGCAGCTATAGATGCTGGTGCAGTTTCTAGTAACATTCTTACAGAAATTATTAATAATACTTCTTTAGACATTATTAGAGGATACACAATGCCTAGACAGTCTCAGAGAAGTAGGGTATCATACTCTGATGAATGTTTGATAAGAAGTATGGCAGCTCGACCCGGTGTAACACAATCTGAAATAGCAGACGCAATGGGTCTCTCAGTTAGCACCATCAATGCAATACTACACGAGTAGGAGGTAAAGTTTGATGAAGAAACAAATAGAAGAGATCGCTATGCTCCTCTCTACATCTGACAACCCCTATAACCCGTTTGGTCAGTTTGATGAGTGGTATGCATACGATGAAGATCACGGTTATCACACGTCTCAATACGTAGCACGCCTTACGTTTTCTGGAGATGCTCTAAGTGACGCTGAGAACCAGCGTGCGATCAATGAGGCAGTGCGTAAGATCTACCAGGTCAACCCAAAAGGTCTCTATGTCATCTACTATAGTGATGGTAGGGTTGAAAAGTCTGATAATGAGTTGTATAAAAGCTTAGCGGCTAAATGATCGAGATTATCTCGTCGAAAGATCCCATTTTGCCCGCACCCTCTTCCCCAAGTG
>ODAJ011710965.1_pt1 | contig 56317 bp, 52 predicted proteins | sample 1539241 | NCBI WGS metagenome assembly ODAJ01 (sample SAMN02144231, study PRJEB22623) | gut metagenome | biome: sheep rumen | host: Ovis aries | place: New Zealand | reverse complement strand
AGAAACTCTCTGCCAGAAACTCTTCTTTTCCTTTTTCTTCCATATTGTAGGGTCAGAAATAGTACCTCCGTTTCCAGGCTCGATGGCGATATGATTCATACCACCCTCCTCCTTGTTAACAATGGTGAACTTATTCTTCACCTTTGCGTTGATTGAATACCAGATTGGCTCTGTAAGTGAATTAACATTCAGCTTGTACTGGAACGTGTCGTTTGGCTCACTCGTGTACTCATATGTCTTCACAACCTGTGGAAGAGTGATTGGTATAGTGTCGTACACAATACTGTCTTTAATCTTAGGTTTGTTACCATACACCTTACCAGTATTATATTCCTTCTCGTGATAGAACTGGACGATATAGTTAATTTTATTCTTATATTTCTTTAAGGAATCATATAACTCTCTATTCTCTGTCTTCAGTTCTTTAAACTTTTTCTCATAGTAGAGTTTATGATATGTACCAGTAGTGTCAACATACTCAATCTCATCTATCTTCTTGTCTAACTGATAGTTGAAATATGCCGTTAGCACTACAATCAACACTATAAACCCTGCTATTATCCACGTGTAATATTTCTCGTATAACTCTTTAAAAAACTTTTTCATATTAATTGTCTCTCATAACTATTTCAAGGTCTAACAGTTGTGCCAATACCTTATCATGCTCAGTAAGTTTCTTCTCTATTAGTGTTGTTTCTGGAACATCCTCATACTTGTGATATGATACACACAAGAACCCAATAGGAGTTCCGTTACTGCTTATGTAGACCATTCCAAGGAACACACCACCAACACTCCTAATATGCTCTGCAAATTCATGGTCTATTTTATCAATTTCTTCTATAGTGCCTATAACCATCTTCTGTTTTTGAAGATAATGCGGATACTTATATAGAGTTAAAGGTATGTCTTGGAATTGCATTGCAACTTTATCAACATTTCTTTCCTCATTAACCTCTTCATACGACATGTCGGCGAATCTGAAAGGAAGACCACAAGTGTTCTTCTTTCCATTATGCAATTCGAACAAGAACGCCCTGTCAGCGTTAAGGGTGTATGTAAGAAGTTTAAGGTCATTCTGTATTTTAGGTGTAACAATGAAATCCCTTACATTCTCTTCCTTTGTGGTTCTAATTAAATTTATTGACGCTTGGTGCATCACTTCGCTATCATTTATGAACTTATAAGCGAAGAATCCACCTAATAGTGTGGCTAGAAAGAAAAACATAACTAAATAAACTTTAACAATCCTTGTCCATTTTGCATTTGAAACTACATCCATAACGTTTTTTACAGCTTTAACAACTGAAGATGCTTTTTCGCCACTAGGTTGATTTAAATTAATATTTATGTCATTGTTCTTCTTCATTTCACTATACTAAATTAAATCGTTATTAAACCATTAACTTCCTAGCCTTATCAACCATGTCTTTGAACTCGTTTCCTTCTTGGATTCTGAATGAAGGTGTTGTCCTCAGTGACTCTGCGCTCTTGTAGCCCCAAAGCTGCTTGATTCTGTCCTTCTGCTCATTGACAAGTGTCATGTTGACCTTCTTGGTTACTACTGGCTCTTTGCTGTTCCATTCAACGAGATATTCATTGTCTGCTGTATCCCTCATGATGAACCTCTTGCCTTCCACCTTCAGCTCATCTGGAATCTTTGACAACATGTGTCCCTCAGAAATGAACTGGGTCTTGAAAGTGAGCCTCTTGATTTTCTTGCTCTCGTACATAGTCTTGTCGTTATCTTCTATGTCTTTCTTATTTAACTTGCTACCAGTAAGACCAATCTCTGCTGCCGTGTCCTTACCCTGCTTTGCTGCCTCCGCATGGTCTTTAGCTGCGTCATAGATTTTGCCGTTATTGTCAAACGTAGCGTTGCCGAACTCGTCACTCTTGTGCTTGTCCTCGGCATCCTTTGAGACGTATCCCTTCATCTGGGACTTCGTTCTCTCCATGAATGGCTTGTTGATGTTGTCATAGGTAAGGTCATGCATACCCTTGTTATCGGTTGCTGAGATACCTCCTCCTGGCTTCTGGTCTTTCTTCCCAACTCCACCGTCATACTTGTCGGTCTCGTTCTTGATGTCCCTGTAAGCCTTGTCATTGATTTTCTTGGTCTCTTCATCACCGAACACAACTGGTTTAAACTCATTGGTGCTTTCCTTGATGACCCTTCTCAATTCGCCCACATTAATCTTAGTTACCATAATTTGCTAAATTTTATTGAAATTGATTTATATACATTCCTCTTAACAACTGCTCGAACATGAGCCTTGTCATTTTACCACCGTCTGGTTTCTGCTTCTTCCTCTCCTCCTGGAGCTGGTCGTCTATCTCCCTAACCTTCTTGATGGCTTCTTCGTTTGCTTCGTAATCCAACATAGTTTATCCGTTATGAACCTTTCCTGGTGTCCTGTCATATGCTGGCTTCATATCAACCTGGTTCGCTGGTGCTTTTGTCACATCACCAAGGTTATGCTTCTGCCTCATGATAGGCTCATCAAATGGGTTTCCACCAACCTTGTTCTGCTTTTTCTTGGCAAACGCTGGAACATCATACTGTCCAGCACCAGGGTTAGTTCCACCACCCTGCATTACACCAGCAGCGTTGGTAGCACCACCGCCACCAGCTTCGCCTTCTTCTGAAATCATAGTATTCTCAGTCTCAATGTTTCTATTCTTCTTGAGCCTAGGACTATTTGGTGTGTTGCTACGTCTATTACGAGGTATGTCATGAATAAAATTACCGTTAGGAGCTTCACCGTCCTTTGTGCTCCACTTAGGGTCAAATTTTCCTTCTGACATAATTTTAGCTACAGCTTCCTTCACCAATCTATGAAGGTCGCTCTCTGTAAGTCTAATTATCTGTTTCATACACTACCTGCTGCTTTACGTCTTCCACTACCAGTCTGCATACCAGCCTGTGCGCCTGCTGCTGCCGCATTTGTGCCACCAGGAACGCCTGCTCCAGTTGCAGTCTGTTGGGTCTTATTTGTTGCCCTAGGTGTCTTTGGTTTAGCCCAAGGGTTTTTAACACTTGTATCTGGTTGCTGAGGTCTTGCAACATTTCTAGCCATCTGGTTGAAGCCATCTGCAACCTTCTGCATCTGCTTTGCTATCTGTCCAAGCGAAGTAGCTATAGGTTTGTTATTGGACTGTGTTGCAATATTCTGCATTTCCCCAATTGCACTCTGTGCCTGCTGTGCATATTTGTTAAATGAAGATGCCCAATTACCTACCCTATAGTTTGTCTTCAGATTGAAGTTACCGCCCTTCATGCCATACCAGGCATTCTGAACGCCACCCCACCAGCCTTCTTCGAGACCTTCATTGATTAAGTATGCATTTACAGCGTCCTCCACAAGCATATGGAGGTCTTGTTCTGTCAATACTATCTGTTCCTTATCCATTGTTCTCTTCTGTTGAATTGTCCTCAGTTTCTCCAGACTCTTCCTCTGACTCACAGATGACATACTTCTGGTTCTTGATTTCCTTAACCTTTGATACCTGGAAGCATTCATCCTTATAGTTCTCGTCCTTCTTTACCATTGTGCTATCGTAGTCATAGCCATAGAACTCAAGTGGTCTAATATTCTTCTTCATTGTTATATTATTTTTTGTTAATTATTTTCGAATAATTTCTGGTATAACCTTCTGATTTTCTTCTTGAAATCCTTCTTAGGGACTTTATAAGATAAATAGTACCTCGACTCAATTTCTCCAGTCTCCTCACTGTGAGGCTCATCTATGTTCTCCTTCATCTGTATGATGTTCGCATCACGTAGCATCTTCCTCAACTTGCCGTTATGTAGCCCTCTGAGCCTCAGAGGTTGTCCAGGAACGGCGTTTATAGGGTCGTTGAGCAAATCCTTTATGAAGTCCCTTATCTGCTCGTAGAAGTAAAGAAACGACATCTTCTCCTCGGATTCGTTAAGTAGTCTCTTAACCTCTGGTATACTATTCTCGTTTATATATACTATCCTCACTTCGCAACTCCTCCTCTCCAGCTGCTGCTTCTGTTGTAGAGAGTCCTGTACAGGTCTTCCAGTGCATCCGCAACCACATCCCTAACAGCTCTCTTAAACTCCCTTGAGTCATATGAAGACGCAAGCTTGCTGGCAACTGCTCTGTCAACGTCTGCCTTGCTTATCTCCTCTGAAATTATCTGGTCTATCCTACTTTCATTTATCATCTTCATATGCATAATAATTTACATATAAATATCACATATAAACGAAAAAAGGTAGCATCGCTGCTACCTTCCGAAAAGAATCAAATACTAATAATTGCATATTATTGGTTTATACCCCAATCTTCATCAAATTCAAACTCAAAACCATCACGGCTATAATATGACACCCACATGTTCAGCCTGTCCCTGTCATGTTTTATCAATATCTCATTTCCATCCTTGTCATACATCGGATAGAACTGATAGTTCAAGACTCCAGAGCGTTCCTCTGTGCAGTCCATCAGCATGAACAGCTTGCAATACCCCTTGTGTATCCTGTGCTTCAACAGAGCACACATGGAAAGGCTTTTCTCCACAAGCTGTCCATCTACCTTAATGTATGGTCTTTTCAGAGCACTTATTTTGTATTTGGCATATGTGCCGTTCTCATATACCAGCTTTGGGGTGAACTTCACCACCTTCTCCTTGAGGGATGGGAGTTTCCCATACTTGTCATACACCATGAACTGATAGGGAAGCTCGTACTCGATTTTCTTGAAACCGACACTCTCGTACAGTTTTATCAAGTTTTCATCACTCATGTACCCGTCAGCACTCTTCACACCAAGATATATGATATTCTCGCCATACTCTTTCAGTGTGTATTCGAGCAATTCCTTACCATATCCCTTCCTCCTATACTTTGGTAAAGTGGTAAACTCTGCCAGGTACAATACCTTACCGTTCGGCTCAAGTAGGAAATCAAGCTGGTCATAGAAACACCTTGTATTTTCTATGGTCAACGTGAGCCACGATACATTACTACCTTCATCAGTATCGATGCAGACTCTATCGTAAGTCCCGTTACAAACTTTATGCTTTCTCATGGCTGCAAAGATACACAAAAAAAATGAGATAGCCAAACAACTACCTCATTTTTTAACTATTTTTATCTTTCCTTGTTTGCTGCCTTCTTGAGCTTCATCATCAAGTCACCATCCTGGGTGATGCTATCTTTCCAGTTGCTGAAAGCGTTCCTAATCTTACCAAGAGTCCTTGTATTGGTCTCTGTAAGCTGCATTGCCTCGCACCAGATATAACATCCGTCTCCAGAAGGGTCGTTGTAACGGAATTGGAACTCCATGTTGAGAGTTCTTATCTTACCTTCAAGAGTCATATCGTCGGAATCTGGATAATATTTGAGAGCACCTTCATCAAGCACTATGTTCTCACCTATTGTCTTCTTCAAGACCTCCTCCTGTGAAGTCCTCACATCACCAAACTGTGGTGTGTTAGGACGAATCTCAAAATAATTGTCATGAGATTCATCGTTAGAGTTATCTTCCTCCGTCAATATTTTTTTTTTACTACTCTCTACAGCCTCTTCCATGAGAGTCTTAGACCTAGTGAGGAAATTGTCTTCCTCCTTAGCCTCTACAACAAACTGCTCTGCTGCCTCACGTGCTTGTCTGTCCCTGCCCTCTCTGAGCTTATCAAGCATTTTCCTTGTGATAATCTTCTCTTCCATATGTTTTTAATAATCCATTTCTTGCCCGTTCCAGATGTATCCGAACATTCTCCTAAATACACTGTTCTTAGGTTTTATCTTCTCCTGTGGTGCTGGTGCTTCCTCCTTCACAGGCTTTACTTCCACTGGTTCAGCAGCGTCTGGCTCTCCCCAGTCCTCTGGTAGTTCTTCATCCTCTGATTCTGGTTCATCCACAGCCATAGGAGGTGCTGGTTCTTCCACTGGTGTAACCACTGCTGGGTCACCGTTCATTACCTCAACCTCTGCTGGACCCATGTTCTCTGGTTCTACCTTTGTTTCTTCAACAACCTCAAGTGCTGCTGCCTCCTCAAATTCCTGTACCTCGATAGGTGCTTGCTCCTCTAACTTCTTAGCAGCCTTCTTGGTTGTTTTCTTTGTTGCTTCTTTCTTTGCCATAACGTTTATCATTAATAAATATTATTTAAACATAAAATCTTCGACATTATCGAACATCAATGCACTTGAACGCATCTTTCTTATAGCGTTCATTTTTATTTGCCTCACCCTCTCACTGGTGATTCCAAGTTTCTTACCTATCTCTATTAGGTTCAGCTTTTCGTTGCCGTCGATACCGAAATAGTAGTTGATAACATTAACCTCTCTTTGGGAGAGATTACTGAACATCTTGTTTAACAGAGAATTTTGCTTGCTCAGTCTCTCATATGCCTCACTGGTGTCATCCAATGGGGAATCTCCGTCTGACTCATCATCTTCATCATCTGAAAGACTTCTGGCGAACACGTTGTCATTACTCACACCAGCCTCTAGTTCAACAGATTCAGTCAATTTCCTCTTCTGTATTGCATCAAGCATAGAGTGGCGTATCCACCACACAGCATAGGATATGAATTTCACATCGTTACTTTCATCGAACTTCTCTATCGCCCGTATAAGCCCAAGGTTTCCCTCGGATATGAGGTCACCCATAGGGACACCCTTTCCAGAATATCTCTTGGCAACGTCGAATACAAACTTTAGATTAGCCTCCAATAATTCATTCCTTGCCTTCGTATCACCTCTCTTGGAGAGCCTTATGAGACGTTTCTCTTTGGCTCTCGTAAGTGGTTTCTTGTTCTTTAGGTCGTCATAGTAGACTCTGACCGTATGCGTAAAATCGTTTGCATATTGGTTCATAATTTAAATGGTTAAACATTCTGCTTCAACAGTAACGTCGAAACATTATCTTCTTTTCTCACTACAATATGGTTCTGACACCAATCTCTTATTTCATCCAGGTGACTAATAAGTATCATGCTATCGTAACTTTGTGAAATCTTTGTGATAAGATTTTTCATGTTCTCGTAGTTTTCCTTTGATACCCTTCCCCATACTTCGTCAAGCACAAGTGTACCACAGCGTGGTATTGTTGACAAATCTGCAAGCACTGACCTAAGCGCAAGTGCAGCTGCCGTAAGTTCAAATCCGCTACCTCCGTGCAGATTCTTGTACACACCGTCCTTTATGAGATAGAATGTCACATCATTCTTAACGTCTATACCAACTTCCACATCAAAGTCACATACATCATTTAGCAACTGAGAAAGTCTTGCGTTGATGATAGGTAACGTTCTCCTAAGAACCATCTTCGATATACCGTTCTTACCTACAAGCTCGATGTATATCTTCCAGTTCTTAACCAGAACCTCTTCCTCCTTAATCTTGGCAATTACTTCCTTCCTGTCAGCAATCTGCTTCTCCTCGTTCTTTATCTCAGCTTCGTTCTTTGAAATACATGAGAGATTGGTGTCCCTGGTGTTCCTCTTGCCGCCTATGATTACATCAGCGTTACGTATCTCCAGGTCAATCCTGTTGTTCCTCTCTATCGCCTCGCTGTTCTCGTTGTATTGCTTTAGAAGGTTGCCCTTCTCCCTGTATTCACCTCTCAGACGCTCCCTCGTAACCTCAAGTGCAGACTTCTGCATAAAGATGGTGGTTTTCCTGGTGTACAGTTCCCTGTCCTTTTTCCTCTGCTCGATTTTCTTTGTAACTTCCTCTATTTCAGAGCGTTTCTTCTTACCTTCCTCTTCTGCCTTGGCAAGTTCAGCCTCCAATTCTGCAATCTTAGCTGAATTATCGACATTATCGAGTTTCCTGCCACATGTAGGGCAGAACTCACTGGATTTGAGGTGCTGGATATTGTGCTTGATGTTATTGTATTTCTCGCCTATTGAAACTCTCTCACCAGTATATGTAACGAGGTCTTCCTGTAACTTGTCGAACTCCTCTACTGAGAAATCTACGTCACCTATTTCCTTGAGTTCTTTCTCGATGTTCTCCAGTTCCTCACTCTTTCTCTTTCCCTCGGTAACACATGTTTCCATCTGCTTTCTGAGGGTGGTGATGTCAATCTTCAGAAGATTCTCGTCTACAGCCTTCTTAGAAGAAAGCAGAGTTGCCTTAGTCCCCTCAAGAGTCTCGATTTCCTTATCAAGCGTCTTGTTCTCAGACTTATATTTCTTGTTACTGTCCTTGAGTGTCTTGATGTTGATTTCATACGCTTGTATCTCCTGTGTTAATGTTTCCGTGTTGTATTGGTTTGAAAGGAGGAAAGGCTTAACTTCTTGGTTGAACTTCTCCCTAGCAAGTCTATCCTTCTCCTCGATTGGAAGAAGACCAATCCACCTTGCGAGAAGTCTTCCCCTCTCGGTTTCCTTCTTCTCCACGAGGTCGTCAAGCGTCTTGTCGGTAACTGACATTATAAGGTCAAAGTCACTCTCCCTACCTATTGCCTCCTTGATTACTCTGTTGGTCTGTATGTTGTTGGCTTCCTGCTGGTTATCTACGTAGTCCTCAAGTTGTTCCTTATTATCACCGATGACCCTGTAGTACTCGACTTTCTGTATGGTTTTGCTCTTGTCGGTACGTCTCTCAAGGGCTGGTCTTGATACAGTCCTCTTGATAATGTAGTCAACACCGTCAATCGTAATACAACCCTCCGCTACGAGTGTAGTAGCCGATGGAATGTGTGAGTTGAACAACTCTGCCTGCGTCCTGTACCTCGTGGAAGTACCGAACAACAGGAATCTGATGAGGTCTATGCAGAATGTAGTCTTACCACCTTGGTTAGCTGGCTCACTGCTCAGAAGCACCAGCCGTCCAATATTGGTAAAGTCAAAAACATTACCTGCTCCATAGCTAAGGAAATTGTCCCAGCGTATCCATTTAATACTATACCTCTTATACTTATCGTAAACCTGGTAATCAATTTTCGCATTTATCTCTGAATCTATCTTCTTTATTAGGTCGAAATCACAGTCTGTAATCTTATTCATTTCGAGCCATTCCTTGAAGAGCTGTACCTGGAAAACAGGGTCCTGGATGTTCTGGATTATCTCTTCGTTCATGGACACCTTCTCACCTTTCGAGTTGACCATGATGAAATCTGGTATAACCTTCACCCTCTCCCTTGGTAATCCGTACTTTTTACTTACTGCTGCCTCTAATGAATGTTCCTTCTCCTTACTGTAATCGTATGGAGAAACCTTCCAGTGCATGTGAATCTTTGACTTTGGCTTTACGTCAATCATTACTATCTCTTTTTAATTATTTGTATCTTCCTAACTGTTACGTTGTCCTTTGATTTTTCATCTGTGGACTTAATCTCTTCTTCGCATGCTGAATTGTCTTCTTTCTTTTCATCTTCAGCTTGTGGACCCTCTCTTCGAGTTTCTGTCTTTCTCCTGTGTTCATTTTTTTTGAAATCTTTTATACCGTTATTTTCTCTCTCTATGTTGTCACCTGGTGACAATCCATATTTCGCTATGTTGAAACCCTGCGTCGCACATCTGTTAGCAAAGGCATTAACATCATCAATGTCATTAGCCTCGCAGTACTCGGCTATCGCCTTGCACAACGAGGGCTTTAAATATAATCTCTCCATTAGTCAGTACTTAATGTCATGTGAGTATATTTCTCCACATATTCATTGGACATTTCAAGGACATATTTGCTGTAATCCGAAAGCTTTGCCTCAATCCCGTAACACCTATTATCAATGTCTCGTATCCTGTAGTCTCTGTCTTGAACGGTGTCGTTAAAGTCTTCCCTTAGCTTCCTGTTCTCGTCCTCAAGCCTGGATACCCTACACAACAAATCCTGTACCATCCATTCCATCCAGTCGATTTTCTTCTTTGTCTCATCTGCCGCCGACACATCAGCAGCCTCAGTTTTAGTGACGCTATCTTCAAGCTTCTCTTCCATAATACTTCTAATATATTGCAAAGATATATAAAATATTTTAAAAAAACAAATATTTCACCATTAAATGTTTAAAAATATTAAGATTTCAGTATTATTTTAATATATTAAATAGTAAAATGGATAAAAACGGTAATAAGATAGCAATGGGTCTCGACGTGAGCACCCAGACGATTGGTGTCTGTATCCTCATCGATGACGGGTCAGACTATGGCAAGATAGCTGAACTCACGCATATAAGCCCTAAAGTGCCTACGAAGATTAAGGGCATAGAACAACTGTTCCTCAAAAAGAAAATCTTCGAGGAATTTCTTATAAAGTATAAGGACTTTGGAATTGATGAGGTCATCATAGAAGAGCCTCTGCTTAGGTCTAATAACGTCAACACGGTGTCAACCCTGTTGAGGTTCAATGGCATGGTTTCAGACTGCGTGTACAACATCCTGGGCATTGTACCAGTGTATATATCATCATACAACGCCAGAGAGTACTCATTCCCAGAACTCATGTCGATAAGGAAATATGGCAAAGACGAGAAGCAATATCCTTATAACAAGATAATGAAAGAAATAAAGGAATGTAAACTTGTTCTATTCGGAGGATACCCTTGGACTATTGACAAGAAGACTGTCATACAGGGCAAGGTATCAGAACTCTTCCCAGACATAGAATGGCTCTATGACAAGAAGGGAGAACTCAAAAAGGAGAACTTCGATGCCTGTGATGCCTATGTAGCCGTGCTTGGTCATCTGAACATGCAGAAGCACGGAGAACTAGAGTTCAAGGTGGAAGAGCTTGGTGCTAAGAACGAGCCTGGTGTGGCTACCGTGGTCGAATATAACGTCCTCTATTGGGATAGAGTCGAACACAGAACCACCTACATAAATCATGAATAAGCGAGACCCTGGAAAGAGCCTCGCTTTTCTTATGCGAACATTACACCTAGTGTTACCACTACTGCGAACACAAGCATCACCGCAATGCCAGTTCCAACCTCACCAAGGTTAAAATTCAACCTATAGCCGTGGAAGTTGCCAGCTGTCTTGAGGATGCTGCCAAGCTCACTTCGCATCTTGAAATACGAGTCGATGGGGTGCTTGTAATACTCAGATGGTTGGAAGATAAACTCGTTCAGTGCCTTCTTCTCTGACTCAAGGGGATTGTAGCCATTGTAGCTGGATGCCGTCAGCTTTGCCAACAGATGCCAGAAAGCTGCCTTGTTGTTCTTCTCCTGTGCTTTCTCAATAACCTTTTCTTCATAACCCAGTACATTGACTGCTATGATGGTTAAAAGGATTAAACCAGCGACGATACCGAATACTATCATAGTTCTATCACTTTTAAAATCTGCTGCAAAGATAGACAAAAAAATCGAGACTACCAAGCGATAGTCCCGATTTTTAACATTTATTGATAAATATTCACATTGTGTGTCTGTAGTTTCCTACTTCTTATGAGTGCATTGAACATTTCCCTGTTCTCATGTATTCTCGAAGCCTTCCTTGCTATGGTTACTTCCCTCGTAGCACTACTTCCAATTCCATGGCCCTTGCGCCACTTGAACCATTCTGAGTCATATATGTGCTTATCGAGATATACTACGTGTATATCACTGTTCTTCCAAAGCACATAGTTGAACGATAACTGGTCTCTATGGGAGTTTTCCTTCAGTTCCTCGAACCAGTCTTCCATGAGTTTCACACAGTCTTCCTCATTATGCTTCCTTAGTAGTATATTGCTCTGGAGAAGCCCGAAGTCCTTTGGGAAACCCTCGTTCTTATACCTTTTCATCTGAGGTTCAACATTCTCTGGCTTGTCTTTCTTCAATGAAATGACAGCCTTCGCCTCAGCGTAGGCACATTTTCTCAGTGGATGAGAAGGAACATATACTGATACACCGTCAACCAAAACACTGTCTACCAGCTTGTCAAGGTTTCCAACAACCTCAACATTTCCATCAACCCACACTGAGAGCTTGTAGTCTGGAAGTACCTTGTGCGCATTTATTTTCACGTACCTCTGTTTCTTCACCTGTGACAATCCTTCTGTCTCCTCTGGAAGTGGTCTCACGTCCCATACACTACTGTTGAGATTTGGGTTATCCGTGAAACAGATGTAGTCCCATCCCTTCGTGATATGCTTCGGGTCTCTCAACTTGTCATATCCACCTGTTATACAAGTATATACGACCTTATCGCCATGAACCAAATCCCTTTTATACCAATACTTCTTGTATTTCTCAATCCACTCGTTGCAATCCATCGGTCTGTAGCCGTGATGTTTCTTTGCATCTTCAACCCATGATGCTGCCTTGTAATGCACTATGTATTCAGATAGACTAAGCCTCTTTATGCTGAGTTTCTTGTCATGTATTTGCTCATAAAAGAAAGCACCAGTATCATATCTATCTCCTACCTTTGTAAGACCGTGTATGTGGTTCTCGTCGAAATATCTTATACCAAGTTCCTTACACTTCTTCACATTGATGAAACAGATGTATGGTATAATCCTCGACTTACCTTTCCAAGCCTCAGTAGATGCCATGACGACCTCTTCCGTGCTGAATAGGTTTGATATGTCTCTCTTGAGGAATATGTCTGAGTCCAACAGGACGAAATTCTCGTCAAACATGTCTATACACTTCTGTATCGTGTAACAGTGTTTTGCACTGGCATAGTGATTGAGTCTGCCAGTTGACTTCAGACTCTCTGGATATTGTTTCAACCATTCATCAAAATTGATTATCTGCCCAGCCGTGTTGTCAATGATGGTAACATTGTCGAACTTGGCTGTGAAAGGTTGTTTATCACTGTTATCAAAGATGTATATAACAGCGTCCCTCACAAACAAATTAATACTCCTTACCAAACACTCGGTCAGATAAGGAGTATTGTAGTGTACTATAACTATGTTCTTTTTCATCTTTACAGTTTCTTTATTGTAACTTCAACGTACCAGTCTTCTGGTCTTATTGCTGTCCTTGGGTATAGAATTGATAGATACTCCTTCGATATACGTTCACTGAGTCTTTCCACAAACTCCCACCTTGGTACTGGCTTGTTGGCGTAGAAATACCCCATAGGATAACACTTATGGATTACTCTGTCACCTTTGTCTACGTCTCTGTCTGAGTCATGTAACCAGCCGCATTCTTTCTCTACCTCTCTAAGGATTTTCTCGTACTTTATGTCACCCTCTTTTCGGAACTGGTCTATCTCATCCTGGGTGGTCATGAACATGTCAGTCTGACCGTCTGGAAAAGCCCCAACGGTCTCAAGTAGTTTGTTCAGTTGACTTTCGTTTAACAGTATTCTCATGATTAATAGCCTTTACTTAGGTAGTCCATACCAGCACTGGCTTTTCTTCCTATCTCTTTGTTCATACCCCTAAGAGCTTCCTTGTTTGCCTTGTACTCTTCTGGTGTTTCCGCACTTTCCCAGTTAGGGTCGTATTTCTCAAAGTGACCATTTCCAATCTGTGCGTCCCTTATTACCTGCTTCAACATCTTGGCAGCATCCTTCCAGCCATTGTTCATGTAGTCGCCAGGATAAATCCTTACCCTACCACCAGCCCTTGTAAGAACCTTTATCTTCTCTGGTGTATATGCGCTATATGCTCCGTCAAATGGAATTATTATGTAGCCTCTGCCGTTGAGCTTTATCTCTCCAGTGAGTCCATATGGTGTTCCTTCCTTATCCATGAGAGGCCACCTTGTCTCACCCTGTACCTGTATTGCCTGCTGATAAGCATTGTTAGCCTGCTGTATCAATTCTTGAATCTTCATTGTTGGGTCTGCTGCCATTTCAGTTATAACCTTCATTGCAGCCTCTTTCACAACCTGTTTCAACTCCGATTCTGTAAGTCTAATCTTTGTAGAATATCTATTTGCCATTTCCTGTAATGTTGCAAGGTCTTCCTGGTATCTTTCCTTAGCAATTTTAATAAAGTCCTCTGGTGCTATGTTTATGCCATTCACAGCCCTGGTAAGTCTGTCATTGATATAGATAATTTTCTCGCCGTTGATTGTAGCAGCAATCCAAAGAATGGAGTTGGACTCGAAGTTCTTATATCTCATGTGAAGCTCAGCCTCCCTTTTGATATAATCCTGTATTTTCTCTTCCTCTACACCCATGTCTCTAAGTGCTTTTACGCCACTTATAGGTGACTTTTCCTTGAGATATGGCTTTACCTGCTCTGGTGTAAGCTCCTGTATGATATGACCAGTTGTGTCAACAGCATACGTAATGCTCTTTATGTTAGCACCATATGTGTTCTGTGCATTGTAGGAATGACTCTTCAAGTCTTCGTTGCCACCGTTGTAAAGGTCTGGACCGTTACCACCCCAGTTAGAACCTGTCTTATATCCCTGCTTATCCTGTACTGGGTCGATACCAAACTCTCCCCTCAAGTTGTTGAACGCCTGCTTGTATTCACCATACTTCTTGTTGACGGTATCCCTGTGGTTATACTGCATGTTATAGCTGGTAATCTTCACAAGAGCACCGATATTGTCGCCGAATACACTGTAGTCATCGTATTTTTTCATCCTGTTTGTAGCAGGATTCTTCCTTGAAACAGTAGGGACTGCAAGGTTAGCACCAGATACGTATCCTATGGTTACGAACTTACCCCTACCAATCTGGTCAAGCAAGTCAAAAAACTTATCAGAACTTTCAATCCTTCTCATGTTATTACCAGTTTTTAAGCCACTCAGCCTTCTGTAGACTTTCGTTCATTTCATCATTATCTGTCCTATACTTCTCAGCAGCCTCAGTGCTGTCAGCTGCGTCTATTGCATCCTGTGAGTTGTAGTCCTTGTCACCGAACACACTGCTTACCTTGGTGATGTCATAATAACCACCAACTGCATAGTGACAGTTAGCACCGAAGACAACTGAATCCTCGTCAAGGTGCATAGCCATAGCCTTCAGTATATCACTGTCTTTAATCTTCTTTGCCATTGTTAAAAAATGTTTAATTACAAATAAATATCTGTTAAAATTTGTTTTTCTCATATATTATCTATATCTTTGCACATAAAGAAAGCGTATGAGTATAATAGCATTTAAAATAACTGAGAGCAAGGCACAGGTTGCCTTTGACGGCAGATGTATATACGATAGTGACTGCATCGCAACAGAGAACTTTATAAAGGCGTACAAAATATCAGACAACCTTATCATAGGCGTGACTGGTCTCGCTGACACATGCGGCATGTTCAGAAGATTTGCCGAAGAGAACAAACTTGACCTCGAATGTATAAGGGACAACACGGATGCCATACCACTGATGATTAAGTTCAAGGAGAAGCTGACTGATACATACGGCTATGCCGACAAAGACGCAAAAGATATGGGTGGTTTCCTAATACTTAACAAGCATTATCACGCCGTATTCTACTTCGATGATGATACGTTCAGACCATATCCAACGAAAGATACGGTTGACTGTGCTGCATTCGGTTCAACTGGCATATACACCTCAGCACTACTGGATGCTGGAATGTCGCTGGAAGATGCAATCAAGATGTCGGCAAAGAAATACACGTCGATAAATGATAACGTGACCATACTTGAAATAGACAGATGATACACGAGCTGGAGAAACTGTACAACATACTGGCATCGTTCCTTGGTGAGGCAAAGAATGGTTTCAGTGAACATAACCTGGAGCTGGAGTTTCCATGTCCCTGCTGCATAGACAGGGAGGGCTACAGCGAAGCCAGGAAGCATAACCTTGCAGTTAATCTCCAGAAACAGGTGTTCCAGTGCTGGAAATGCTCTTCAATGGGAGAGCCAATGAAGGGTTCAATCATCAAACTCATTAGGATGTACGGAAACGAGAAACTTCTTGAGGACTACAAGGAGACCATTCGTTCCATACATGAGAGTGACCTGTATAAACTCCATTTCAACAAGGAAGACTTTAATATTGATACCTCCATCATCACCAGGGAGGAACTGAAACTGCCTTCATCGTTCCAGTTGTTCGACAGAAACAAGAGGAATCATGGAAGTGCCGTTAGGTACGTCATGGAGAGGGGACTAACGTGGGACATCCTTGAGAAATACAAGATGGGATATACCACCAAGGAAGAGGATGAGGAAATGAGGAAATATTCTTACAGAGTCATCATACCCTCATACAACAAGTTTGGTGAACTCAACTACTGGGTAGGTCGTGACTTTCTGCCAAAGGATGACAGGTTCACGAGGACAAAATATGCCAACCCAAGGGCTGAGAAGAAAGAGATTATATTCAATGAGGAGAGAGTACAGTGGGATGCCGATATAACGCTCGTGGAGGGTGCATTTGACCACATCGTAGTACCTAACTCCATACCACTTCTTGGAAAGGCTCTTGACAGGGATTATAAGCTCTATTGGGAACTCGTAACCCGTTGTAATGCTCATTGCAACATCTTCTTAGACGCTGATGCTTTTCAGACAGTGAAAGAGATATATAAGCTTCTAAATCACGGTAGATTATATGGCAAGGTAAGATATATACCAGTAGGAGGTGATGAAGACCCTTCATCATTGTTTGAAAAAGGTGGATATAAAGCAATTGTCGAGCACTTACGCAATGCCCGACAAATCGACGAAGTGTACCTACAATAGGTTATTCAAATCATCTTTTATTCTTTTCAAATTTGCTTCAACTATATCTGTTACTTCTCTCACCATTGACTCAAGCTCTTCTTTTGTTGTGAAGATATATCCTTTGTATGAGAGAAAATAGTCACCAAAAGACTCCTGGATACAGGTTTTCCTACCCATTTCCTTAGTTACTGACACAACACTGTCACATTTATTACCATACTCGTTCACGTGTGGACCGAACAGACATTTATTTCCGTTCATAATGGGACTGGCTACTCTGAGATTGAATAGATGTCCTGTTTCAGTTCTTGGATTGTGCCATTCCCACCTATCGCTTGAAACAATTCTTTGGCATAGTATCAATCCATAGTTAGAGTTGGCAAATCCAACTCCCCCACTGTACATGTTGTTTCCACGCCCTTGTAGGATATTACAGGTATCTATTAGGAAATAGACAGCATCCCCTTGTTTTATATCTGCAAAAGTTTTCATAATTAATTTTATTTTTTTTTTAATACCTTCTCTAATGAAGTCCTTCATACCAATTAGTTTTTGTCGCTAGTTCAAGGAGTTTACTAGTATGGAATTCTATTCGCTTATTATGATAGTCAGTTATTTCTTTGATTGTATTATCGTTTCGCATAAAAGAATTGTACATTTCCTCAAACTCAGTTTCATCGACACATAAAAACATATGCCCACAGTATTGTATGGTGTTTAAATCAATATTAATATCAAACCCATTACCATTATATCTATATCCTCTTAGCCTGTTCTCCTCTATATGCATTTTTTCGTTTTGAAATGTTGTGTAATGAGGAAAACCATTCTCTGTAACATACATTCTAATAACTTTACAGTTTGGATGCCGTTTCAAAAAACCCTTGATGCCATTAACACCAATTAATGACAGTCTTCTTTTGTCAATGTCAATCATATTTAATCTATTTTTTCGAGTTTAACTTCAATCCCACCGCCCTGGTGTGCTGGCATAAACATGACACCACCAGTCTCCTGTGACAGCCAGAGTGGTGACTTGTCAGTGAAGAACTCCTCACCGAACTGTCTCCCCAGCTCTTCCTTAACCTCCTTCATGACCTTTCCAAGCTCCTTCTGGAGGGCTAGAAGTCCAGCCTGGTCGCCTTTCTTGTCATAGTTGGCTACTTGCTTAATAAGCTCCCTCTGATGACCCACAACAGCTAAATAACTGTCATGGGACACCAAATTCTTAACCTGTGTTGTCTTATAACCAGGATACGTAATCCTGTATCTACCCAATATGTTCATACTCCTTTATTGCTTTTTTACCTTCGTTTGTCAAATAATACCCAGTGAAGTGTTTGTCATAGGTGGCAAGCCCCTTCTTTATCAGTTTGCCCATCTGAGAGCCGACTTGAAGCCAGCCCTTTCTGGTGTAGGACAGATGCTCAGTTTCTGGATTGTTGCCCCACAACTTCCACGAGAGCCACTTTGCACTGATACCTTCGAAATACGTACCCTTCTCAAGCAGCTTCAACATTCTATATGCATTCGTTGTAATCATACTTTACGGAACTATTACGTCTATTCTTAAGCCAATTGATTTTGAGGGATAATATTCATTATCCATGAACTCCTCAGTGTTGATAATTTCTTCTGCATCATCATCCTCAGTACCCTCTGGAATCCAGAAATGTAATCCATTGTTGCCACCACCATCAATGATAAGTGACACAACACCTTCCTCCTGTAGTTTCTTGAGATTGTTTACCGCTTGTCTGGCTAATCTCTTTTGCCTTTCATTGAGTTCTTTCATCGTTACAAAAACTTTTACAATATTTACCCTCACTGGCTAATTTTGTCTTACCAGTTATACTACATTTATATCCTTTTCCCTTAGCCGTGGAAGATGGAACTGTTCTGTCCCACCAACCACAAAATCCACACTGCTTCATGCTCCTGGAAATCTTGGTCTATAGAACAAATGACACCAACAATAGATGTGGTGGATGATATTCTTCGCCTTCTGGTCTTTGATGTTGTTCTCCTCAATCCAAACCCTAGCCCATCCAGCGATTCTCCTGCAATTGTGCAGGTTCTTGCCCTTGACCACGAAGTCAATCCTCGGATATTCCTTCGAGTTAACAAGACGGATGATTCTCTTGCAGCGTCTTGACACACTTAGGTCTTTGACACCCCTCGACTTACCGAACGCAAGGGCATACTCACAGACACGCTTGAGACCATCCTGGCGTTTCTTCTCGACAGTCACCCACTCCTCAAGCCATTTGTTACTGGTGTCCCACGAATATTTGCCCATACTTACTTTACTTTTTTTTTAATCTGGCGCAAAGATAGACAAAAAAATCGAGATAACCAAAGATTATCTCGATTCTTTAACATTTTTTAATCAATATATTCGTTAATGTCTATCTTACTGTGGTTTGCATCAAAGAAAGTATACACTGGTATACCGTTACTTCTAACTCCCCATACTACATTTGCATATGGTATTTTCTTCTCAATTGATGCCCATGTGACATCCACTTCACTAAATCTCCTCTCCATAGTCCTTACTCCTCGTATTTAAAATCATTAAGTCTGTTAAGCCATCCTTTCAAGAACTTCTCCTTGCCATTCTTCGCAATATCCTCGAAATGCCTCTTTCTCCTGTTCCAGAGCTTCCAGAATAGTTCCTTCTGGTCTGGATAATCGTTGATTGCTGCAAGAGTCTTGTTTCCAACAACGCCGTCGTCTTTCACTCCCAACACTCTCTGAGGCAATACTATGCCGTAATAGCCGCTAGCCCAGCACCAGTCAACGAGGAGGTTTGCAATGGACTGGTTCTCAATCTCGTCTGCTCTCCACCTGTCCCAGTATCCTTTCTTGAAGATTAAGTCCCACTCTGCCTGTGTGATTTCCTTGAGGTCTTTGCAGGTTTTGTCCTTTCCGAAGAACTTCCTGTATGCAGCAAGCGTCACACCCTTCATGGTACATGTCATGCCGTCGATGTTGCCAGCATAGCCACCTTCCCACTTCAGTATTTTCTGTATAACTTTTGTATATTTTGCCATAATACCTAACTTTTATTCCAATAAATAGCTCTAAAATTTGGATTTTTAAGTTTTTTTATATATCTTTGCAAAAAACGTTAATATATGGTAAAATGTATCATACATTGTGCTGACATACACATACGAAACTTCATGAGATATGAAGAGTATAGTGAACAGCTTGACAAATTTATAAATGAATGTGAGAAAATAGCCTCCGACTATGAGAGAGACGAGGTAAGGATACTGATAGCTGGCGACATAGTGAACCAGAAGAACACGATAAGCAATGAACTCATTGTGTTCACCAGTATATTCTTAAGAAGGCTGGAACAGGTTGCAACTGTTATTGTCATCGCTGGAAACCATGACATGATTGTGTCTAACAACAGTAGGACAGACACGCTCACTGGTATATTCCAGACAGCCAATTTTGAGAATTGCAGATACCTTGATATGATTCTTAATTACAAGAGCGGTTGTGTGGTTGACGATAACATCACGTGGGCTGTATACTCCACGCACGAGGATTATATGAAGCCATATATGGATGACAGTATTAGCAACTACCCTGGAAACACCGTCATAGGACTTTACCACGGACTCATTGTTGGTGCTAAGCTGGATAACGGCTCTACCGCTGATAGTGGACTTGACGAAGATGCATTCACTGGATGTGACGTTGTTATGGCAGGTCACATACATAAGAGACAGGTACTCAATAGGGGTGATGTGGAAATCGTATATCCAGGCTCTCTTATACAGCAGTCATTCGGCGAGACAATATCAGAACATGGCTTTGCTGTATGGAAAATAGAAGATGGAGTGCTATCACATGAATTTGTAGACATAGAGAACGATTATAGTCTGTATGATATGGAGGTAGACTCACTTGAGGCACTGCACGAAGACAAAGAAAAGCTGACTAACGCATAATTAGTCAGCTTTTATTATCTCTGTATCATCGTTTGTCTGATTAAGTCTAAGCTCTATGACTTTACAACTCTTGTTCTGTGTGAACTCCAATACAGTAGGTATGTTATCAATAAACAATTCATCCAGCAGTTCAATGTCAACGTAGCCACTCTTGTCACTCTCTCTTGGCTTTATCGAGTAGTTGAGAGGTTTTCCGTCATACGTACACTTCCACCCAATCTCGTTGTCATTCTCTTTTGACAAAATCCTTATCCTAGTTTTCCTTCCATCGGTTGCCTTCTTCGTGATTCTGAACTTATACGCCTTAGGTGAAGTGAGAAGGATATTTGGTTTCAATATGATTTTCATCCTCTCCTTGGCATAGTTACGCAGAAGGATGAACGACTCATCCTTCATATTCTCAATATCAACAGTTACAATGAGCGAGTCGTCAGCACCCATAGATGCTGAGACTAGCTCACTTGATACCATTTCGATACCCCAGGGGATTCTGCTATCGTTTTCTCCCCTGGAATGTATCTTAATTGTATGTTCCTCGTATGGAATCTTGTTCAAATCAAGTATGAACTCATCCTCAAATTCGTTAACCTTCATCATTTGTGCTGAAACTATTAATCATTTTGTGAATGCTGGTGGATGTTCAATGTCCTACACGTAGTAGTACTTCCTTTTAGTTTAATGTTGATTGAAGCTCCCCTGTAATCATATCCAGTATTGTCTGTTACTGTCACTTTCAATCCTCCAGTCTCAACCCATTCGCAAGTCATCCATCCATCTTCATGTATACCATCCCAAACTATTTCCAGTTCTCCAAGATTGTCACACACTAGTTCTGTATATACAGTCTTTGAGTCGGAATAAAAATCAAATTCCAACGTTGGCAATGGAGAAATATCACTACACTCACACTTTCCTGCCTGTGTCACCTCAATTGAGCCACAATGACCAACACCGCTTCCCGTATCATCAGCCAGACCGTAAGTTACAGTAGCAGTTCTTGGTTGTGATGAAGGGTTCTCTCCAGCTGATATTTTTATAACATATCTAAGTATTCTATCGTCATATACAATCTCAGCATTAGCCCATTCACCATAGTTCAAAGAAGGGTCAGACATACTTCCACCAATAACAACAGCATGAGCTACATATAAACCAGTACATTCGTTTTGATTTACGTTGATATATTCTTCGCCGCCATCTGAACCAAAGTTCACCTCATAATAGTGGCTTCCACCATTATCAAGGTTAACACAATCACATACGTTTACGTCATGATTGTCTTTATTCATTATGTATTTCCTGTTTCCAAATACCGTACACGTATAGTCCTGGGTGTCATCATTATACATGTGTATATATGTTACTCCCTTTTCCACTGGTGTTATACTACCATCTCCCCAGTCGATACTGCTTGGTGACATACTACTGTCTTCTACCTGGTCAATGCGTACTGTAGCACTGAATTTAGTAGGAGGAGTTGGTGGGCATGGCTCAAGGGTAACCACAGAGTGTCCACTAACGGCAGTTGCGCTCCTATTTCTCCACCATATATGATATGGATTACTGCCACTATCCAAAGTACCAGGTACTTGAGTTATTCCAGCTTCTCCAGCACTAGCTCTAAATGCTTGACCATTGTCGAATCTAGCATTAGTATCGGTAATTCTAGTGTAGCCCCACTCAATTATATCACACTGTCCAATTCCATCACAAGCTGTTTCTACCTTGAAGTTAACACCACAGACAGTACTTTGTGAGGCTGTTACAAGAAGTTCCACAATACATACTGGAGTGTCGCCTGTACCTTGTTGTGTTACCACAAAGCTACCGCACTTCTGTGCGTTTGCCTTGCTCTGTATGATTAGTACTTCTTCCTTAGTGTCTGTAGTAGTATTGTCGTTATAATCAGTTGTATGGATAGTATATGCAGTACCAGACTTAGCAATAGAAACGCCAACAATACTTCCGTTTTCTACACGGAATATATCATCGCCACTCTCTTTTACTAATCTGAAATCATCCTTTGAACATTGTGAATTACCACTAAATGTGCTGATTAATACTCCAGCTCTATGTCCTGCTGGTATATTCAAACCGTTGGTTATATTACCAATAGCTGCTGTAGTACAATCGCACTGTGTTGAGCTATTACCCTTCTGATATACTTTCAATGTGTCATAGGTATCTCCCTTACTGTTCTTGAAGGTAATAGTGCAGTCTCTTGCATCTTCAGTGTTATCTTCTATTGTCGCTATTACAAAATATGTTCCGTCAACGCTAAGAATTTGCGAGAAACTAATATCGTGAACCCAGTTGTTGAAGCAATCTGACTCAGTGGTGATTGTAGATACATCACAATCAGTCTGACAAGTACCTATCGGACCAGGACTACCTATGTGTGTTGCCGCTGGGTTGCTTGAAGGGTACTGTGTCTGAGTAATTCTGAAACTGCAAGAATATCCCTTCTGGTATACAGGAATCAAATCGCCGCACTGTCCATCTTCAGTACTCAAGGAAATATATGCATTTCTCTTATCACCATCGTTCCTAGCTATAGTACCGTTTACAGTAAATACGCCTTGATAGAACGAAAGCGATAAATCACTAATCCAACTGACGTTATCAACTACGGTTGGAGTTATGTCATCAACACTGCAAGATGAAGTAAATCTACCCAATGCATTAGTTATTCCTGTAAATGGAGCTGCATGTTCCTCGTCTGGATAACCACCTCCACTTGCGATAATACTACAGTTACATGTTTGACTGTGTTTTCCTCCCTGTTTAACTTTTATCCTATAACATGATTGATAGATAGGATTTTCGTTATCACCGTTCCACCATTGTATAAACACGCTACCTTCTCTTGCTTCAGCGTCTGGGTTTTCTTGAAGATTAAACCTCACACAGTTATATTCTCCGTCACACATAACCCAAACTTGTATTCCGTCGTTACCGTTTTTAATCCACGGAGAATCAACAGAACGAGCAAAAGATGCGTTACAGTGTGTCGAAAGAACCCTTACAATCACCTCATTTTCATCACCACCAGCACCGTCAATGACTGGGATTAACTCATATGTGTCAAAGTTTGACTCCTTACCAATATATGTCAGTTTATCGTCATCTGGGAATATTGATTTACAGTCAGTACAGTCATGGACAACATTACAGGTACGGATTAACGTCATAACAATGGTATTCCCGTTGTGTGTGAACGTTATGGTATTTTGTTCCTCAGCACCTTCACTTAAAGCATCATAGGTGATAGTGTAAGTACCAGCATTCAAATTTCCTTCCGTGCCGTTGTTTATCTTCACGCTGTTTGTATTAGGGTTTATCACAAACGAAGCATCTTTGGATATGGAAATATTATACCCACCACCGTTACAGGAATCTATTGTTGTCGAGAAATCAGTGCTAGAGCCGTTTACAGTGAAATCATCACCGCCCCCCTGTGTCACTTGAATCTTATTGTTAGGACAGTCCGTGCCGTTCACTGTTACTTGAATAACACCGCTTCTCTCGTTACCATCGTTTGGTGGAGCACTTATCACCAGTTTATTCTTAGTGGGATTCGCCACTACGGTAAGCCACGTAACACTTGACCTTCCACTGACGATAGTGCCTTCACATCCTGTACCGTTGAAAGAGTAACCAACTTCTACACTTCCACCGCCTTTATCTATTTCTTTGTTAACAACTGCCATATATAGTTTGTTTTTATTTGCTAATTAACATGTCTGGTTAAATGAAGTTCCATCCCACTTATACTTAGTCTCGTGGGTTTGCGAATCCACATAAGATATATACGTTGCTTCACAACATTTTCCGTCAGCATATTTGAACTTCACTTTGTCTCCCAATGCTGGAGCAGGCGAAGGTGTATTGAGACGTTTTGGGAAATCGCTACTAGACTGATGTAATACTGGGTAATAGTATTTTGCCATAGGATGTGATGAAACATTGCTGCTCACAATTGGATATTCATAACCTCCGTTGTTCTTATCGTTTATATCGAAGTAATATGTCTTTCCCTTGTTGAATGTTGGGTCTGTACCATTTGCTGAATTCCTAGGTAGTGGAACTATAAGTACCATACCACCAGCACTAGTAACGCCGCCGTAATATCCATCACTCTTTCCATAGCTTGGGTCTACCTTTGCTGGGTCTTTAACAGCACTTGCAAGTTTGATTGCAGGGTTTCCTCCAGCATGATAAGGCGTTGCACCTTCAAACACTGAACTACCACTGCTACAGAAGTACTTACCTATAGCAGAATTCCAGTCACTCTTCCATGTCAACACCTTTTCATAAATACCAGGGGTTGAACCATTTTTCTTAGGAACTTTTATGTGGTTGGCAACCCAGTGTGAATAGTCATCTTGATAGTCTGGCTCTACGAGGTGAGTGTCAATCCCGAATGGGTCGTTTACTGGCACTGCTTGATTCTTGCTGTCACTCAAATATACTGTGAGTTTACCGTTAAGATATGCATCCTCATCCATGAAGTTTCTAATAACAATCTTAATGTTATCACCAATAGACTCATTTGTTATCATGAGCGTAAGCTTGATAGTTGTTCCTTCATGGGAGAAACTGATTGTACTATTCCTAATTACACCAACACCCACTGATGGGAATGATATGGTATATGTTCCAGCCTCAAGAGTTCCAGTTGTCTTATTGTCTATTGTTGCACCACCGTCGCCACCAATTGTGAAACCAGCACTATAGGAAAGATTAACACTATAGGTTGTTGTCTCATTGGTGTTTACAGTTTCACCAAAGTCAGACGTATGACCGTTGACATTGAACGTAGCTACGATAGGGTCACTCAGTCTCAGATACTTACAAGCACCTGGGTCGTCTCCACCCTCCAATATGAGGTCATCACATGTACAAGTTGATGGAGGTGACCAACATGGCTTTTGTACGACTTTTATCATTTCGTTGTCAATGATAATCTTGTCTCCAGGAGTGTCATTCTTCGTTATATCAACCAGAGTAAATGCCGACGTGTATGGCATTGCGACAGGTGGTGGACAACCAGCACCTATATACTCCGTGACAGCAGAATATTCCACCGTATATGATGTTCCACCTTCAAACTCGCAAGGAAGTTCGTACACTTTCTTATCGTACTTGTACGTCTTCACATAGTCACAAATAGGTGTACAATCCTGGTTGAACTCGTACCTTATGAGGTTAAAAGTTATCTCCTTCATCAAAGCTAGTGCTTCTTCCTCTGTTTTTCCGTGGTTATGCGCAAATTCAAGAGCCTCATCTACCGTCTTAAATAACATAGTATCATCGATACTAGGGAAATAATAGTAGAGAGGTGACTCCTCACATTCATAACCGCATGAAGGCATCCTCTTCTTGAAGTAAATCACACACTTGCAGTTTCCTTCTCCGTCATAGTTATAACAGCACTCTGCATCGCATACCTCACAATCTTCAGCATGACCGTCTTCACCCTTATATTCGTCTTTACAGTCGATAGGTCTCTCATCACAGCCTCCTACGAGAATTATCTCCTCCCAAGTACCACTTGTGGTATATTTGCTACAGTCTGGGGTTGTTGTTTCTCCAGTGTAGTTCCATGTTACCTTTATCCTTCCACCAGTGAAAGGAACTGACATAGAGCCAGCCGAACCCTCAATCTTAAGCCCGTTACAGTCACAGGTATCAGAACCTTCTCCCTCGCAAATCCACTCATCACTCATGTAACTGGTTTCATAGCATACCTTCACGCTCTTCTGGTCAGCACAGTATGTTGTCTCTGGCGTACAGTAATGCTCACACTCATCAGTGTATTTAGCCTTCTGTAGAACAGAATACGTTATACCAGTAGTGACTGGCTTGCCATTGTAGTAAATATTACAATCAGTAAGTTTACCTTTTGATTTGAGGTCTTCTAGCTTTATAGAATCAGTTAAATAGTGGTCTTCACAGCAATGGAAATCCTCGTCGCCGCTTTTCTCACATTCTGGTATCTCCCAGGGAAGAATGAAAGAACCTGTCTTCGTTGTCTTATGACACTCATCGTCAGTCATCGTCTTCTTGAACGACACGATGACGTTTATGGTTGCACCAGTTGAAGGTATGACCTTCTGACTGAATGTGATTGTTATATCAGCCCTACAGCTTGTAGTACATGCCGTAGGTTCTGTCTTAAATACTGTAACGTCACCGCTACAGGTATTGTAATCACCAATCTGATACTCACCAATACATTTTCCGTCCTCATCACACTCAAAGAACTCTGATATTTTCTTTGTTTCAACACCAGTTTTCCTCACCCTGCTCTTTATTGACTCTGTTTCCTTATCTTTGTCACAGATGTCAGTGAGATAATACTGATAGTGTATTTCAACGTTCTCGTCGTCGTCAGTGATGTACTTAGGGACTGGATATACACTGAACTCGCTACACTCCATCTTACATGATGGCTCTGGTGGCTCTGGACACTCCCTCTTGATTGTATAATAGACAGGTTGTTCGTTCCAGGTAGTGCTACTTATTATGTCACCACTACTTGGAGTTATTGTGAGGGTTTCGCAATAACGCTCATCGTCAAACGACTCCTCACACTCTTCCTTATATATGGTTCTGCCAATCCAGCATATCGTAACAAGGGTATCCTCACAACTAGCCGAAGTGATAATCCTGTTAGTATCACTGCTACCAGCACCGATTACTTCATATGTTTTCATATATTAACACTCGTCGTAGGCGTAGTTACAGAAGTTATATTCAATTTCAGTTATAACAGTCGATGGAAGCATCTGTGTGAGATAGTTCATCACAATCTTGTCCATGTATTTGAGTTCAATCTGACCATCCTTTGATGCGAAGTCACAACTCTTCATGAAGAACCTAATCTTCAACCTCTTGTTGTTCACAATCTGGTTGGTTACATCATCCGATGATGTATGTGGCTGTATTTCTCCAGTAGCCCTCACTCCATCACCTATTGAATAGTATGATGGCTCTTTACCATAGAAATTTTCCCATGCTCCAGATTCATATTTAGCACCATTTCCGTAGATATAAATCTTGTCAATGGTATTGTTTGATTTTCTTGTCTTATAGTTTCCATAATAGTGAGTCTTGGTGTCAACAGACAGATAATCGTCGTAGTCTTTGATTTCTTCTACTGGGTTTATAAGTCCCTGGAAACCAATATCATGCACACTGTCATATACGCCGTTAAATCCCTCACGATAGCACCTTGTATCGAACAACCCATTATCTTCGGCATACTTGAACAGCCTCTGGAAATAGGTAAAGTACTCATGACCGCTATCATAGTGGAGGTTTCCGTTATGACCGTTGTTACCCTCGTAGTAGTTCTCAATGGTATTCACCTTGAGGTAGTCTGGGTCTGTCTTCTTGAGTCTTCTCCAACCATTTGTGCTATAGTCTTGTGAAATAGTGTCTGAGAACACCACATCATCAAGCATATAATAGTTGGAATAATCCTCACTGTCAGTCTCAGATAATATATCGAAATTGGTAAACGTATAGGCAGGGTTTTCACCACTACGGCATATGAAGTCGTTGCCGTTCTTTATGAACGCCTTAACCTCGTATCCGTCGAACTTGTCATCAAGAGTGTATGTCACCGTGTTACCATTCTCGTCATACACCACAATTGACTCATCGAAGTAGAGTCCACCCACCTTGATAAAACCACCCTTTCTGATAAGTCTTATATATTCTCCAATGGTAGCAGATTCATCTTCACCCTCTGTCTGTGATGTGGAGATAACCATCTTCTCAATATCAAACACCTGTCCGTCAATTATAGCCACCTTATCACCTATCCTTCCTACGAGGCAAATGATACCGTCATAGAGGTCTTGTTGAGGCAATGACAGAAGCTCTGTCAAGTCCTCTACACGCTTGATTGACCTAACTGTTTCCTTGTACAGCTTGTGATTGTCAACTATGAAACCATCATTGTTAGATGGTTCAACAACTTTGTTGTGGACAATATTATCGTCCGTATCAAACTGGAAATTCTGTATGTTGTTTATGGTCTTTGCCAACCATCCACCGTCCATCTGGAAGTATGGGTTTCCGTCAAGCTGTTCGCTCTTGTTGAAGTCTGGATATAGATACCTAACATTATCAGTTGTCTCACCTTCATACGGGTCTCTATATGACACAGGCAATCCCTGGTATGGTACATATGTTATTCCCATAGCACCAGGCTTCGTGTAGTTTGACACTGACCTGTAATCATAGGTTATTGTTTTGGTGGAGTTAAGCCAGTCATACTCGTACATATCATACCTGTCATTCCACTTGTCTTCAATCCTCGTGGTAAACTGAGTGTACTCTATTATCTCATAGTCATAACCTTCTCCACAGCCAGGACAATTGTTACTTGAGTTATAATCACCATATCTGCATGATTTGTTTCTCTCCATCCACCTCTTGCTCTTGAGTCCGAACATACCAAGTATCATTTCGATACCCTCAAGTGTACCCTTATGTCTCCACAGAGCCTTTGAGTTAAGTTTCAACCTTCTCAAGAACTCGTAATTTATATCCATATAGGTGTATTTTGTTGTATCGTCAAAGTATGGTCTAATCCTATTCTCAAGTCTTGTACTACCATCACATTTCTTAAATATCGTTTGAGTCTTATCAGCCTTTATAACACCAAGGCTATCACAATCAGAACCGCCAGGATATAACTCACCAAGGCAACCGCCTATGTTACTGGTAGTGTTACACATGATAAAGTATCCGTTCTCAGTATCGTCATGTATGTTGTCACTTCTGTATGGTGTGACAGCAGACACTGAACTCTGTGAATAAAGGTGTTTTCCACCAGTATTCGTCATAAGAGCAGCCTCACTATAGTTTGTTATACCTTCAAGGTCATAAGGTATAACAGATTCTACGTCCCATCCATCCTGTTCACACAGGTCGGAAAGGAAGTAGTCTGGAACATTGCCCCTACCATCGTAGGTAAGCCTTCCAGTATATTTGATGTTGTCAATATATTTCTTAACCTCGTCGAACTCCCTTGCGAATATCCTCAGAGCCTTCTTTATCTTCTCCCCACCGTGAACATACTCAAGCTCGTCACCCTCGTTATACTCACGTGTGTAAGTCCAGTCGAAGTTCTTTATAGATTCATGAGTCATCGACCTGTAGAGGTTGTCAGTGAAGTACTCATCGTAGAACTCACCAATCTTTATGAGCCTGTTGATGTAATCACTGGTTACAGCTGGGTTATAGCCGCCCTCTGACGTTGGATACACAAAGGTTTCAAGCTGTCTTGTATAACCATAGTCATCACCTCCAATAACTGAAAACACTGCCCTGTATTTAGGGGTTGTGTTCTGAGCGAACATGATTCTCTGAAGGTCGTTACACTCATTATAGAACGCAATGATAGTGTCTTTGTTTGGTCTTATGTGTATAGGACTAGATATAATATCAGAATCATACAGATAGAAAATCTCACCATTATCACCAAGGTATGCATATATCACATATGTCTTACCTCTTCTTGTCTTTATGGTGATGTCTGCTACCTTCCTGTTTTCATCCTGTTTGATTTCCTTTGTATCCTGGCTGAATGTGATAGTACCACCAGTGCCAGGAACTTCAGCGTCTGCTGGGTCGCTTGTGATTGTACATGCGCTGGTAGCACATGGGTCATAGCTTACCACACTCCAGTCAACTATAGGGTCTGGGTTATCTTCATCATCTGTTATTACCTCGTACACTCTGAACCCGTCATTTGCGAAATACTTCAGCGGGTCTGCACCTGGTGGTGCAAACTCCGTATGAATGTTAATTCCAAATGGGTTTGATACCTCATAGTATCCACTACCACCAAGCCTTATCTTATTGTCGATTCTCTCGAAATCCTCAGAGCGTGAATCTGTGTAGTAGACGCTATTGAGTTCTGGTGATTCACTTCCAGGAATGGTGTAAAGCTCACCAGGAAATCTGGTGAGTACGTCGTTGATTGATGCCCTAAACAGTTCTGTAAGTGAACCGTAGTAAGCAAACTCCCTAAAGTCGTAGTAATCATTTTTCAGTACAATCTTTGTATCATCCTGTAGGACATCCTTCGATGTCATGTTCTCAACAGTGGTGAGTGTCCAGGTTTCTCCATCAATACCCTTCTCCCACTTCTTCGTATTGTACTGGTTTGTGCCACGCCTGTCATCCCTCACGGTGATGATGAAGTTTCCGCTTCTGTAGATTGGTATCTGTCCAGGCGCAAACTGGTTGACAGCACCAATGGTGGTGATGTCTCTCTCGTATATTGTGCCGTCGGTTACAAGCTGGTGCTTCTTCTTCAGCACATAATTGGAATGACTCTTAATTAATGGCATTTCTATTAACTTATCTTATCGTCGATTGTCTGACTGAAATCGATGTTATTCTTCTTGTTTTCCTTAACCTCATATACAGGTTTTCCAGTGTACTGGTCTTTGAGCGTGAAGTGCTCTGACTGATTGTATATCTCGTTGTTGTCGTTGTACGTCGTAACGAGTCCGTTGTCAAGGTCTCTGAGTTGGCTGTTCTCAAGCATGTAGCTTATCGTGTCAGCATCATGTGTGGTCATTTCTATGTCAAGCATGATTGGCTCGAAATAGGTGTTAACCAATAGTATCTTCTGCGTAGGCTTTCCTATGAATGGAGTAGCGTTCTCCTTGAACGTAGGTGCAGACGAAGGTGATACTGTTATGAAGGTCAGCGGTGAAGCATCGTCATATCTGTATGTATATGACTTGTCACTTGATGAGTTTGGTGCTTGCACAACTGGCTCACACCTGTTGTTACTGGTTATCACCCTGTAGTAATCCTGTCTTGCTCCAGCATCAGTCATATAGATGATTCTGTAGCCTACGAGACCGTTGTTACTCAGAGCCTTCTCCTTGGTAAACCCATTGTTTATTGATTCAGAGTCAATTACAAGCCCCCTAACGTTAGGAAATGCAGTGAGTGAGCTGACATCCACGATGACAGCTTCAATCTCCTTAGGCTTGATATAAACGGTATAGAAGCCCTTCTTATTGAACTTGCTGAGAGGAAGCTGAAGGTTGTACATACCCTCGACAAACTCATCGAAGTCATCAGCGTCTTTGTCACGCTTCGCTTGTGTCAGCACTGCTGCTGGCAGATGCTCGAAGTTAGCCGTACTCAATGAGTCGTATGACCTCTTCTCATGATAACAGAAAGATATATCAACAAGGTTTGGTATATCTCCGTTAGCTATGTTTATAGGAATTGTAGTTCCGTATGCTCCAATTGCCATTTCTTTTATGTTTTAATTCATTAGTTTTCTATCATCTTAAAGTAGCCGTTGGTGTATTGCTGAAGAGCCTCCATGCTCGTGACCTCACCAAGTTTCAAATGCTTCTCGTATGCAGCGTTTATTCCTCTGTCTATATAAATATCAACGTCAATGTTTTGCTTGGTTGCGCTACCCATCATATATTCCTGTCTGAAGACTGGGAAAATCTCAAGCGACTCCTCGTATCCAGTCCATCCAGAGTAAGGAGGGAAGCACATCTTAAAGTCAGCCAACGCATATGAATATTTGTTACCGAAGAATGACACAATATCAGTCTCCTCCTGTTTCAGCATATAACAGATGACTGGATAACACAGCTTATGAGAAGTAGGCTTGTTCACCGTCATTGGTATTTGCCCTGGTATGGCAGTTGACAGCTTATACTGGTATTCAGTCTTTACGAACTTTACAACCTCTGTATAATGCACTCCGTTGCTATATCCACTTGATGCGTCTGCAACCCCGTATTTTGTTCCTACAACCAGCTCAACCCCGTCCTTCGTTTCTGTCTTGGTTTCACCACTAAGTGTTGTTCCTATGAGGTATTCTATCTCACAATAGATGTCTGGCTCAAACAGTATGTTATTGTCCTCGGCTTCGATAATTGCGGTTATCGCACTGGTTGACTCATTTATTGCAGATAGGCTGGTCTTTATGCTATCGCCATCGTCTATGGAAACTTTCACCACGCTTTCCTCACATATATCTCCCTGGCGATACTTGTAGAAGAATTTCATGGAGGTAATTATATCACCGAAGTAGAAATTCTCTCCAGCACCAGAGAAAGGAACAATCCTGTTGGTATTTCCTACCTCGTAGATGAGGTCTAACACGTCACCTTCGGATGGCTGCTGGTTTGTTCTTCCAGACACGTCATACCTTCCAGGGATAACCTCCCCAGTATCGTCAGTGAGCATGTTGTTTACACGAAGTTCGTACAGCTTTGACGCTGACTTACCAGTGATACATGACATGTTATACACTGGTATAAATGTGTTCTTATCTGATACCTTCTCTGCTGTGTTCGTAGCCTCGTCATACACGTATTCATCTGTTGCCTCAAGCCAGTTATCCTCGTCAACAGTATACACAGGATATACATTTTCCACCTTGTCTGCTCCGACGTAGAATAGACCGTCTGGTGTAAGGAATCTGCCTCTCAGCCTCGTACCGTTTACAACGTTCTCTAACAGTATCGTAGTACCATCGTAGGTTATGAACTCTTTCAGCTCCGTGTCATTACCTCTCTGTCTTGGAAACCACTTGTACTTGTCGCCGTTGAATACAAGTCTTCCGCAGTCTCCCCTCTGTGTCACATCTTTTCCCTTTTCACCAGTTGTGAAAAATGGGAAATAGAAGTAACTGTCAACGCTCTGAGGCTTTGCGTCACCGTATATTTTCTTTCCATTGATACTTGTGAAAGGTGTCTGTGTGTACTCCTCCCTGTAGACGAAATACATTCTGTCTGGGTCGTTGTTATAATATCCAAATTCCTCACTTTCAATGTTATACAGAATATCATCTATATACATGACATTGAGCGTTTCAACTGGGTATTTCTCCTCTATCGAGTCTCTAACATATGTCTCACTACTTCCTACTATTTTCTCATTGTTCTGGTTGAAACCATAGTACCCAGTTGGTCTTCCCTCAAGCTGGTAATACCTTGTATATACATCTTCCTCGGCTATCTTATGAATATCTTCACTTTCACATTTTGGGCATTTAGTTGGGGTTGTATCGTCAAACCAGATATGTCCGCAATTTTCACATTTCCATGTTATATCATTCTCGATAATGGTATCACCACTATTATGCACCCATGCCTTGTCGTCGTATATCTTCTCCATGAACTTTGGGTCGAACGTGAATCCGCTTCCACTGGTGAGTTTCATAGCTTTGCCGTCAATTGCCACAACAGTACCGTACTCGGTGTTCTCAGTAGCACCGTATCCGCTTGCTACCCTGTAGTCAACTCCAAGCTCGTAGTCCTTAGAAAATATACTGAATTCTCCCAAATCGTCAAGAGATACCTGCAAAGAAACGTCGGTCATCATGTATGGCTCACACGTTTTCAGTGCCTTTATCCTGCCCTGTATGCCGTTGTAAACAGTATTGAGCAAGTCACTCATGGTTTTACCACCCCTGTTGACATATTCTGTACAGTCACAGCAATCATCCTTTCCCTTGCAATCAGCAAGTTCAATGTCGCCATACAATGCAGTCCTCGGTGTGAACCACGCCTTCCACTTCACGATGTCTGGGTAGAACAACTTGCTCACATGCCAGTAGTCCTTATACTCAGAAGGTATGTCAACGCTAGGTACGAGGTTTTCACAGATATACTTGAAGAACCCGTTATCGGTCATATCACCTTCCTCTGGTTTCTCTACCTTACCACCTCTCTCGGCAAACAGGTCGTCGAGTTCCTGGTACTTATACTTTTCCGTACCATAAGTCATCTGGTCGGCATAGCCGTTCTTCGACTCATAGGCATAGTATTCAGTTGCTGCGGTATATTTTATACCACAGTGACCCCAGTCGTTCAACAGGTGATAGTAGTCAGTGAAGAAATGATACCAGTCACTGATTCTCTCCCATGACAAGCATCCGAATTGCTCCGTCTCGACAAACTTTGGTATCATACCATAGTTTGAAGGGAAGGCATTTTCCCTCTTTTTCAACGCTGTATCGTCGAAAGTATAGGTCTTGCCATCCCTTTCCCTATATGCTGGCACTACTCCAGGAAGCCTGGATGTCAGTGTCTCAAGGCTGATTTTCTTCTGAATTACTCTCATTGTTAAATTGTTTGCCTACGTCTATTACTGCCCTTCTAATGTTATTGTTTCTAACGTCTGCTCTGTCTCTGTTAAGCTCTTCGTCGTTTGCATACTCCTCTGTTGCAACTTTCAACTCAAACAGGTTGAGTATCAGACTGTTATACTCATCTATCGTTACGTATCTATCGTCGAACACATAAGCATATTCCTTGTTCTTGAAGTCATACACTGCATAGAGTGGTATGTATGTTTGTGCGTATACAAACGACAATGGGTATCCCTTCTTCAAGTCGCTAAGGTCGTCTCTGAACAGAGTCAGCCTTTCATCTGGGAAGAGTTCATTAGGGTTTCCGTCCTCTTTTGCCTTCCACTTCATAGGGACTATGAACGGTATCGTCCTACCAACTCCAGCATGGTTAAATTCAACTTTCATATAAATAGGCTTCGGGTGCAAATTTTCAGAATATTCTCTGAAGATATACAGATAAAATCCTTCAGCCGACGTGTCTGTAGCGTACTTGTTGTCTATGATGAATTTTGAACTCAATCTCTTGCTGTCGTCCAGCATTTTATCCATATTTATGTCGTCAAGACCATATGTGGCCCCCTTCATATGTTTACCTTTCAGCAACTCTCCGCTGACAGATATTTTGTTTATCCTATCGCTGTTTACATTACCGTCTAAACCATCAAAAGGCTTATCCGTGATAAGACCGTAGTCTTTTACGTTTCTCCTTGCATTGTCGATGTATTTCTTGTATAGGCTATGCTCATTCATGAATACGGTTGATGTAGCAAGGAGTGACTGGGTGTTAGGGTCTGGTGAATCATAGTATGAAAACCTCAAGAATGACTTACCAATCTTATCCCTCTGATAGAATACGTCGTCATTGGTAAACCACAACAGGTCAAGAAGGTCTGATGTGTTCATCAACGTCTTTGCGCTGTCAGTGTTTTCGGTCATTGCGCTGTAAGGGAAATAGTCTGTACAGAACCAGTTATCCATAGTTCCAGATACAGACACGTTGTTGTTTCCGTCATACACCTTCCAGCTATCCAGGTCTCTTGTCCTAAAGTGAAGGTTAACCTCTATTCTGTTGACTGGTGAAAAATCAGTATTAGAACCAGTATATCCGCTCTGTTTGGTAGTTATAGGGATGAACTTAGGCACATACACGTCCTTCTCCATGTCAACGATAGGGTTGATTGCCTTTTCCTTCTCTACGGTGTAGAACTCCTTCTTTATTATATCATCCTGCATACCGTTCAGCGCAACGTTCATTGTTAGAGGCAACTGTACCTGTATATACCCGCTGTTTATATACAGCGTGAGATTGGTCAGTGCGTTATAGAGTTCACTCAATAATGCAGTGGTATCGTCCTCTGCCAGATATGATGTCTCGCTGTTGATATACTTCGTACCAAACGCCCTGTTCTCGGACACAATCTTCGTCACATCTTGCCTTTCCACAAACAACTCACATATCAATGGACAAATGTTACTAATAAACTCATCAGTATACTCGAACGTGCTAAGGTTAGGTGTACAGATGAGGAGTGAGTTACCCTCAATACTGTTGACCATGAATTCATATGGTACTGGCTCTGTCATTTCTATGTATTTGTTGGAGTCAGTGCTTGAGTTCTCTCCATCCATATGTACCCTGTATATCTTGCCGTTGATGTTGATTCCCTTGTATTTGTTGACGGCGTATTTGGCTGTTTCTGCTGCATTATTCCTCACAATATATCCATATCTTTCGAGGGTAACATTGTCACCGTCTATTCCTATCTTCATTGGAATCATATCACCGTCAATATTGACAAGTGCATCCTTCTCATTCTCAAAACCGTTAGGATAGGATACATCGTATTCCACATCGTTGATTGTAACGGTGTCGGCAATGTTATCCTCTGGGTAATACTTGACATTCTTAAACATCACAAACTCATCGTTATCTGATAGGTGATATAAGAAGAAATCATACACCCCTTCTGGTTGGTAAGTGAGAACAATAATATCGCCAACTGCTATATTGTTTGTGCCATCAGTCAGATACACAGCAAGTTCGTCGCCATAGTTGGAATTCTGTAGGATATATTCAACTGGGAACAGAGTACTGTCAATGGTTATAGCTGCGTCTGTTGTTTTCAGCTGACTAATCCTCGACACGGTAATAGGATTACCACTAGGGTCGGTAACTTCAAACGATTCGGTTTCAAGTGAGTTCTTATCCTCATCATACAACAACCTCTTAGGGACTTTACAGACATACCCATCACCATCCTTCTCAACAGGACAATAGTATCCCTTGTATTCCACATAGTAGAAATACGTACAATAGCTTAACTTATCGAACTCAAGCCACTTGTCTGGGTTCTTTGTCAGTATGAACTTAGTCACATAGATGTAATCTGAGACGTTCTCGAAATAATTGTACACTATGTCGTCACACTGTGTTACTTCTTCTGGTAGCAAAGCTCTTCCACCTGGATAATACTTTATACCCTCGTCATACCTATCGAATATGTACTTGTTACCGTCTATCGTTACATGGTCATCCTCAATCCACACTATCGTATCGAGAAGAAGGTATCCATCGCTTACAGTTCCCTCTACATCACCTTCAACGATGTCGGCTTTGTACTTTCCGTCAACCCTCTTCCACTGCTCCTTGAGCCTGTTCTTCACTGTTACTGTGGCTTCACCTTCCTTGATGCTGTAAAACACACCATCAACATATGTGTAACTGAATGAAGAATAGACCGCTGTAGCTTCTCTTGTCTCTATCTTGTATTTCTTGCCGTATATGACTATGTAGCCGTTCCTCGTGACGTTCTCACAGTCTATGTTAAGATATGAAAAGTTGGTGTCGCTTCCTATGGATGCGGCTATCCTGTCGTTCTTATCCACATGATAATCCTGGCTTGTAACACCAGACACGAAAGACAGGTCTGGGGCAACGTATTTCTCGCCCCAAACAAGTGTGTCTCTCTTCAGATTGTCATACTCTAGTTTAACGTCGTATCTTAACATTTTATCTCATCCTCAGTAGTATAGTTATTGAATTCTTCCTCGGTAGGTTCTACACCAAATGCATCATCGTCAGAATATAGTCCATATACGTCATCTGGGTCTTGTCTCCTCACGAAGATATTAACAGACTTGTTTATATAGAACGCACCATTGGTGAATGGATATACCTCAAGTCCCTTCTCACTATCCATAGAGCCGTTATTGACCACATTCCTCCATATATATCTGCAAGTTCCGTCTTTCAACAGGTGTGCATAAGAAGGGAATCCGAAATTGTCTATCTTAAATAACTTGTAGTCCCCAAGGTAGTAACCGTCAACTGCGCTGTTGCTCTCGACTCCGTTTTCATCAACCACAGTACAGTAGAAGACCCTGCTGCTAGCATTTTCGCCAGATATTGTGGTGAGATAGTAATACTTGTCGGTCTCCATGTTATAGATTATAGACTTGTCTCCAGGCGTGAGGAAATGGTATTCCTGTGTTGTTATCTTGAGCCTGTTACCAAGGTTCACCACACTCTGTAAGTTCAAAAACTGTGGCATTGCTGTATTGAGTTTTCCGAACGACTTTATGCGTATCCTGTAGTGAGGGTTATAGTAATATCCCTCTGGTCTGTTGTTACAGCCGTTAATTGTTGTCTGACTGATTCTGAATGGGTCTGAATCATAGTCATCCCTTGCGATGTCATCATATATCATGGTGGCGAAATAGCCTCCGTTTGTGGCGAGGCTGCTTTCCCTCTGGGCTGTATTGAACCTGTGAAGCATAGGCTGTATGCTACGCTCTATTGCATTGTAGTTGTCGTAGTAACAGAGGTCTCCGTAGAAATTCACGTCCTTGTCAAACGAAATCTCAGTGTCATATTCCCTTCCGTTGATTTCACCAGCCGCATATCCCTTTATGGTAGAGTCAACATTATGTATTAATTTTATATTGTTTGAATATCCATCGTATATGGATTCATCAGACATTTCAAAGCCACATGTTACCCTACCGAAGCAGTGTGAAAACTCGACGTTTGGAGAGTTAATGTCAACAGCAGTTTCATCGAATCCGTACCACTCCTTGTAACCTGCATTATTCTTTACAAATGTGATATACAAATCTGTAAGAGGTCTTCCAAGGTTGTCATGAAGGTCGGATATGTCGATGTCATCCGTAAACACAATCTCACCTATGTCGTCAGAGTATATATTCTTTGCAAACGCAAGTCTGCTGACATGACTCTCGAACGGATACTCTGGTTGTTGATATTTTTCAACCAGACTCTTACCGTCTGGGTATGGTCTGTAGATATTATATTCATTGCTGGTATCGCCACTCGCAAACTTGAAGTTAGGAAGTCTTGAGAATATTCTCACGTAGTAGTCACACTCGATGCCGTTCACAACTTTCTTGTATGAAATCTCCTGTGCATCCACATCGATATTGACATATCCAACAATACCATCGCTATCGTCTGTATCGTTGTCTGAGTTTACTATGTAGTACCTGTTATATTCATCATCCATGAAGTATTTCTGACTACCGTCAGTAGCTATAGTATAGGTAGTGCCATCGACGGTAAAGCCGCTCATCTTATCTTCCTTCTTAATGCCAACCCACTGTGAGCTTATTGAGACTCCTTGGGTGAACGTGGTGAAAATGAATGGGTCAACAACCACATCAACTTTCGCATTGGCTACAACAAGCTCATTGACTGTCTTATTATCTTCCTTGTAGGTTTTGTATATGTTAACTGTGTCACCCTCAACGAGTCCGTGCTTTGCCTTGCTGTAGATGACAAGCTGCATAGCACCGCTATCTGCTCTCGTATTCTCGTCGAAGTAAACCGCCTTCAGAGCACCGTTATACTGGTTTATAATGTCATCAAATCCTTCAGTGGTTGATGAACTTGGGTATGTGATGCAGTAGTTCCAGTTCTTCTCCATCCTGTTCCTGTGTTTGTTATATTTTGGAACAAATGAATATAAATCACGTCCTGGGTACATATCAACGAAGTCACCACCACTCATATACATGATAGGTCTCTCGATGTAAAGCTCCTCGTTCTGTACGAAATTACTGTACGTCTTTATCTTAGACTTGTTTAAGAAGCCAAGCCAGCCGTTATACTTCTCGATAAGCCTTGTTTTCACAGCCTCGTTGAATGTCAGTATATCGTCATAGAGGTAGGTATGCAAGGCAAGGAACTTCGTATGACCCTGTATATTGGCTGTTATAGGGAAACACAGTTTTTCTATCACCTTCTCACCCTTGCTGTCACGCATTAGGTCAGCAATGGTGTTAAAGGCAGTATAATCATCCTCAGTAACCTCCTTAGTATCCCATCCCTCTGGCATCTTACATATGCACTTAAATGTGTTGCTCCTTATGAGGTGATTGTTGAATATGTCAAGTCCACAATGGTAAACAAAATGGTCTTCATTCTCCTTTGCTTTGTCAGTTCTTGAAAGCTGCATATCCCTTATTGCATTGGTAGGGTGGTGTTCACCTACTGCGCTAGGGCTAGAGTTAGGCTCAATAGTAGTTCTATCGACGTTGGTTAGGTAGGTGTCTGGGTCAGTAGAGGCAAGTCTGCTGTCTATGCCTTGATACCTCATAGAACCTCCAGACCAGAAGCTAAGTGTATCTGGTTTGTAGATTACCTGTTTCTTCTCATTACCCTTGAACGGATTCCACTTAGACTCTTCCTTTGGGTCCATGTCTGTGTTGCCACTGACACCGTAGTTAAGGAATGTAACAGCACTGCTGCCCTCATATTTCACAATCTCACTAACCCTGTTGAACAACACGTTGGAACATATAGGGTTAACCTGGCATGTAAGCCTTATCTTATTGCACTTATCCCTCTCCTCCGTGTATTGCTCCATGAGGCTTATGACCTCGGACACGTCATTCAGTGGCAACAGTTTCCTATTACCACTGAGGTTGACGTTCAGCCCACCACTTGTGTCGGCTGAATCCTTGGCTTTCATTCTCTCAAGAAAAATCTTAGTTGTATCCATTGTTTATAATATACTAACGTTTGTTGAGATTTTAGTCTCATCACCTATTATACTCTTGCTGTCTGGGTCGTAACTATCCTGGACACTCCAGTTGAAGCCAAATTGATTGAGCTTATATGTGAAGTTACTCCTTGTCTTTGCTATTATTGTACAAGTCGTGCCACCACCCCAGACATAATCTCCCATAACGCCCATATCCTGTGTCCATTTCAACGTAAACAATATTCTTGCGTAGTCTGTATTAGTGGTATCAGCCGATACACTAGGCTTGAGTTCATATGTGTCACCGTTTTTGTTTCTAAACTTGAACGTATATGACATCGAAGTATAGTCGCCAAAGGCTTCACAAACACTCTTGCTTGGTTCAACATTTAGTGGTATGTACATATCGAACGTGAGTGTCTGCACACAGACATAGTTTTCCGATGTTCCAGTTTCATCGTCTGGTTTGTCTTGACCCTCCTGCTGTTCTGGTGTTACCGTCACGTCAGAAGTACCAAGCAGCACTTTCTCTATGTAAGTAAAATCTTCTCCTAAAGCTACCTTCAGCAATATCTTCCTTATGTCATACAAATCACCAAACTCTATCGTTCTGAACATGTTAGTGAGCCTCGTATAACCCTCTTCTGGCATATAATACCTATTCACCAATACAGTGAATATATCAACGTTATTCATATTGAAGTTATTGAGACTATAGATAATAGACTGGAACTCGGTGTTGTCAGATGTCAGCATCTGTGCTTCATCGTTTTGTATCTTCAAGAAATAGTTTCCGTACAAACTTATTCCATTCAAATCCCAGCTTCCATCACGGAAATGGCTGAAGTTTATACTATCATCTGGAATGGTAACATCAATATCTTCGTCACCGAATATGAAACTAATCCACCCTTCGTTACTTGCCCTGTGTCCGAATCTGTATAGTGTAACGAATCCGACATTGTACAGAAGTTCATCAATAGAACCAGCAACGTCAACCTCACCATTTGGAGTCACTGTCTTCAAGAGTGAAATTCCATCATATTTTCTACCGTCTGGGAATGGAAGTACCTTTATCAGCGATGGTAACGCCGTTATGACTTTAAACCCTTCCGCAGATACCATATTCATTGTAAACATTATTGATACATTCTGTGTCTTGAAACCAGCATATCCGTTGTAATCCAGTGATGTGTTTCTGCTATACACAGCATTTGCGTAGTCATTACTGTCTGCGTTAGGTGGAACAAACGTTATAGGTGACGCAAACGACGTGGTTATTGATACACCAGGCTCTGACTCAGCCTCACATGTTATAATTTCATCTTCGTTTACTGGTCTTATTCCATATGAGCATGGGTCTATTATTAGGTCATATGAACTCCTAGGGACAAGGTTTCCGACATCAATCATCCTTACGGTAGGATAGTTATTGTTGTATATAACGTTTCTCCTGTTGAAATCACCATTGTATGATGATACCTCGTAAGGATATTTGTATACATAACTAGTTGAGTCTTCAACATTGAGTCCCATTGAGTATTCATGCAGTCTTTCCTTGTTAAACGATGACCAGAAGAAGTTTCTTATGTCACGTCCCACAAATGAAGCCTCGTAGAACCTCTTCAAAAGTTGTCCTTCCATACCAGGCTCTTTCTCCCATACAGGAATACTGATAGTCTCTATCTCCGTGCTCTGGCATCGAGGACACGCATCAAATTGAGTTTCTGCCGAATATCCACAGTCCTGGCATGACCAGCCATCCTTGAATACAAGCTCCTTCTTAGGATTACCGTATGCGTCGTAGACCACATGCTCTTCGCCAGTCTGCTCATCTCTCTGTGTTACTGTTACAGATGACTGAACACCATACAAGTCTTCCTCCCATATCATATTCTCCTCAGAATTATAGTAGGTCTTAGCGTCCTCATCGTTATCTGAGTAGTTGTATGAATATTCGAGTCTCTTGTTAGGTGTAGCGTACCCATCGCCCTGTAGCTTGACGTATGAAACAGCGTCTTTCCATTTAGCATCTGGTACTTTTTTCCACAGTTCAGTCAAAGCAAAGCTAACAGCGTCATCATATTCATCGCATGAGTATTTTCTGTTAGTTTCATCGAAGTCTGGTACATACCAGTAGAAGCATGTGTCTGCCGATATGATGTTGTAGTCCTTATCATATGACATTTCCACACCATTGTAGGTCATACCACTTATACGTGCGCCCTTCCACATGTTCTCCTTAGGAGACGTTTTCTTCTTTGTTGGGTCGTCTGGGTCAGTAATTTTTTCGTACAGAGTGATAGAAGAACTCATGCAAGGACCAAACAGCACGAGATTATAGTCAAGCCTCCTATCAACAGTCATAGCTCTAAGGTATGGCTGTGTCCTAGCAGGGTCGTAATAGTCGAACGCTGGTTCATATTGACCAATATTGTTTTCGTAATCCTTTCCAAGCCTCTTCTCGAATCCCTGTTTCCAAGGTGTCACCTTGGTGAAGTTAGGAATACGCATGACATGTATACTGCTGTCAATGTCCGTCTTTGAAGTGTATCCTCCGTTATGGGTGAATGCAGCAAAGTAGTTACCAACGACATTTATAGCGTTATCGTCATTTCCAAACAGACTGTTGAAATATGGTTGAGCACGTTGACCTATATACTCCGTATAGTTATTACCTACGATATTAGGCGTTTCACCTGGGCAGGATACCATATTATCGTCTTTCACCAGATACAGAGCACTCTTCATCTTCTCCTCCTTACCATACTGAGGGAGAACCGCCCTGTAAAGTATAGGGCTGATACCTCCTACGGTGCTGTAATAGAACCTTGTGCTATCAGATACTACGTATGCTCCCTTAGCAAGTGAGAACATGGTCTTGAACTTGAACCTAAGGATGTCAGACTTAATCTCATGTCTCTTTATGTCTTCCTTTATCTGAACATAGTCTGACCACATATCCCTGTTCCTCATAAGAACCTGGTTCTCAGACATTGACCACATGTATGAATCCTCCTCGTGAACGCCATACCATCCGCTTATGTGGGTATCAAGTGGATTCTTTGTTAGTTCTATGTTTGAACTATAGAAATAGCTACCATTCGCTATCGTTGCGGCACTACTATCGGTAATGCTACCAAGCATGAACTTCACTGGCATATCGTTCAAGAAAGCATTGAAGTTGTTACCGTTGCTTACAGTAGCGATTTCAGATGTGGTATTGTCCTCAAGCTCCTTGTCAACACAGAACTGAGAAATTGCAATAGTGTATCTGTTAGGCTGATATACATATAGCACGGCTTCACCCTGGTTATCTACTCTCTTATCCTCATTCATGTTATCATATGGGTTGAAAGAGAACCAGTACTGGTATGTACTAGCACTTGCTATATGAGAACCACGTCCGTTAACTGCAAATACCGTGTTTCCAGTATCACACATACAATCTCTGACCCATCCTACGTTAGGTGAGTCAACTGCGCCTATTCTGACAATAGCAGTGGTATATTTCTGAGTACCTTCTATAGGTTCAAGAACCTCTCCGTCTTCACCCTCTTTAAACTCAGCATTCATACCTTCAAGTTTTATCTTGTATGTATCGTTTGTGCTATCATATGACAATGGGGTAGCCCCAGTTATGTAGTACATATATCCATCCACGGTATATGACTTGAGCCTTATTCTTCCATAGAACTCAGTCTCGTCATTACAGATGTAATCCATCCTGGTGCTTCCAGTGCTGTAGAACTTCGTCTTGAGTCCTTCCGTCTCGAAGTCAATAGAAATCTTAGGCACATTGAGTTCTATCCTTTCACTGAGCTTTCTTCCGTTGTTGTCGGTGATTTCAAGAACATATGTCTGATTTGTCAATCCACTTATTCTTCCATAGACGTTATCAACAACGTCATAAGGTTGATTCTGATACTTCACAAGACCACCAGAGTTAGGTGTGTTAGGAGTAACCACTATACTTCCATCATCCAACTCTTCAAGGATTCCACCTATTACGAAGTCGTTCACCTTCACGTTCTCCTCTTCAACAACAATATTAGATGAAGAGTCATAAAGCACGTACTTCAATGGCGTAGCAACGTCATCAGACGTAAATCTTATGTAACCATATCCATTGTAGCCGTAGTCGTTCGTATACGTCTCTGGACAGTATGACTTGCCAAGGTACTCTGTGTTGATTGTGAATGGGCTAGAATGCCTCTGGAAACAAGCTGAGTAGAACAACTTGTTGAATTTGTCAATAGCAGTGTTACCCTTGTTTATACCGAAGTAGAAATAGAATGAGTTGTTATAGAGAGGCATTTCAACCCTTTTACCATTCTTATGATAGAAGTGTCTTACCCTCCTCTCAAGGTTTTCCTTAGAATCTATACTGCTTTCAGCACCAAGTCTAAACGTAAGATACGCCTGGTCTGTCTCATCATACATTGCCTGCTCAAATCCACCCTTGTACCTCTTCATGATATTACTCAACCTACCGTCGAAGTCAACTGGGTAAATATATTTGAACTTAGGAACGAGATAGCCAGTCCTCTCATCCTCAACCTGCGTCTGTGTAACAGTATCTTTATCGCCGATGGAATCCTGGTAGTCCTGTGGCACAAAACCTATGTGGTTAAGGGTCGCAAATGTAGCACGGTTATCGAGGTCATCCAGCTCATATTTGTTTACAAAGCCGTCAGCGTCAATAACACCAGTTTTAACATTTGTAGAACCGTTTGAATAGCTCATATTGAACGTCATGTCTGGGTTCACACCAAGCTCACTGAGCCTTTCAACATTGATACAAGATTTAGGGGCTGTACCTGCTGCGGTACATCCCAAGTCTATGAACAGTCCTTTCCTGTATCTAGGCGTATCCTCGTCACCGTTTCTTCCCCAGTCCATACCAGTGGTCACAGTAGTACCGCTGTCAATACCATCGGTAGTGATTTCATTGTCAGAACCTTCATCACCGTATGTATCAGCGTTCAATGATTCCTCAACAGACGCTATAGGTGGGAAATTAGATGTCGTAGAAGGCAACGCCTTGAACAACTGAGGTATTCCGTATAGGTTGTTCTCGTTAAGATTACCAATCAATATTATATCAGTAGCATATAGTTTCACAACTCTAAACGCCCTGTTTCTCTGTAGCATAGGAACACTTGAAGCATCCCTGCTATCTGCCTGGTAACCAACGTAATAGTATGCAGTAAGTCCATCTTTGTTAACGACACCCTTTATGAGCCCGTTGACATATCTAACCCACTGTCTTCTCTTTCTGTGCCATCTGTCTTCCTTCTCATCACCTTCATTGTCTGCGAACTCAAGACTATTGTCCTCATAGACCATGTTACAGGTAACATAAGTCTTCAGCCTGCTATAAGATTTGTCACAGTCACAGAACTCGTTCTTAGCACCAGATATGGTGAAGAACAGGAACGTCTTCTTTTTCCTCTTTCTCCAGTACCATAGAGGCATGTAGAGGACACCATTAATCCAGTCCTGGTAGAAGTCAAGCTTGATGATTTTATAGTCCTTGGCAAGGTTCTGCTGTACCTTATCCTTCAACTCACCGCCGCTTGTTTCTTTACGACATCTTTCACCCATATCTTCTGGGCATCCAGCTTCTTCCAAACCGTTGTCACACCAACAACCAGGATAGTATGCCACATTACCCTCACTAAGACCAGCTGACAAAGGAATACAACCTATCACGTCTGGGACCCAACCGAATATCCACTTAAATGGTTTTATACACCCGAAAATACAGATTTTTATGTTTGCGATAGAGTTTAATATTCCAAGAACAACGTCAAGCCCACATATGATTGCATTTATAACTCCAACAACAACAATGATTATTGAATAAATTATACAAACAACCATGTACATGAACGGCATGTCAATACGGAGTTTGTTGAATGGAAGTGGGTTCTGGTTATCTGCCAGGTTTCCTCCCTTCAAAGCACCGAAATTGTCCGCATATGGTCTGTGAGCAACCTGCACCTTAGGTATATAATTCTTTACAGAATAGACATTGTTCCAGTAGAGGTCACGGAAACAGTTGAGAGGGGTATTAGAACCGAAGTTATACATCTTCTCTATCTCCTGTCCGCTCTTTGCCTGTGTCTTAGGAAGAATTTGAGTCTCATCAAGTTCTGGATTCATTGGAACTAGATACTTAGCTGTATGCATAGAGAATCCCTCGTCACCAGTCTCAATCTTACTCATCCTAAACCTAACCTGTGTCCTCGTAGGTATACCCTTTGAAGGGTTATCCGTAGGAACTATGTTACCGTATTCATCAGTACCGATATAGTCGAGGTTCATAGGAATCTGGTAACACCATACACCGTCACTGTCTATGAGAGCGTTACCCTTGATAGGGAACTCCTCTACGAGACCGTCTACGGTCTTTCTAATCATTTCGATTCTACCCTCACCAGCTACAAGCTGCGTGTTAAGACCGCTATCCTCGTCTGGGGCACACTTATGACCAATGGAGTTACCCTCGTTGTCAGACACGATAGAACCCATGAATACACACGTAGGCTCGAACTTGTAGTTTACCTGCACATCACACCTGGTAATTGCAGCAATACCATTGTTGGCATCACCCCAAAAAGGATAAACCACTGTTGTCTTATTCTGTGAAATAATCTGCTGTAAACCGTCGAGATTGGTGCTCTCCTTGAACTGACTAGGGCTGTCAAATTCCTCAATGTTATAACCCTTGAACACGAAGTCACTAGGCTTCTGTGACAATATGCCGATGTCAGAGAGGTCTATGTCAACATGAACCTGCTGACTACCCTCTGGAACACCGAATATCATGTAGTCACCAGCCTGGTTAGTTACTGTGGTGTACTTCCAGTATTTCTCGTATATCTCAACCTGGATATTGTCATCAAGTAGGTATCTCTTCCTTGGGAATGTTCCTACAACCCTATAACAAGTATCGTCACTGTAATCTGGAAGAACGTTGTATCTCCTACCCTTGCTGTCCTTTGACATGACCTCCCCGTATGGGTAGATATTACTAAGTTCAACAGGGTCTGAGGTGTCCCTCTCGATGAACACAGATACCTTTGCGTTAGGAATACCAAACGCATCATTAGCAAGAACCCTTCCAACTACAACGCCGTAGTTAGAAGAGTGAAGCCTGTAGGCATCCTTCTGCCTAAGTTTCAATGATAGGATTTCAAGGAAGTCGAAATCCTGCTGCATGTTAACATTAAGCAGAGTATCCTCAGTTATATTAGTATGAATTCTAAAACTTTTCTCCATATTACTTAACAAATTTTGGCAAAACCAGTGGTGTTGTCATATCACCAAAAATTACCTTATAAACCACCACCACAAACAGAATTGGCACTAGCACGACACTAAGACCTATTATTATCAGAAGCATAACAAACTTTAGGAAATATCTGAACAATTTGGTCAATATCGGCTCGTTCTCACGCTCTGCCTTCTGTTGAAGTAAACGTGCTCTCTTACAATTACATCCCATAACACTAAATTATTTTACACTTATCTTACTTTACACCTTACCTGTATATCACTCTTAGGGAACTTGATTTCATACATCGAGTTATAGTCGCCATAGAGTACTCTGTCTATCTGGTCAAGGTCTATCTGGTTCACCTCAGCACCACCCTCTATCGTGAAGGTTGTCTCCTGCAACGAATCGCAGACACTTCCCTCAACTATAATTGGGAGTGGGCACTTGTCTGGGCTATACCCGCCATTCCATATCTTGAACACCTTCAGACTTATAAGACTTATAACACCGTCAGTCAATGCAATCTGCTTCTCAAGGTCTCCTACGAAGATGTCATCACCCATGTCATGATTCTTCACGTCAAAGTAATCCTTCACAGCGTTGATTACATTTCCGATAACATCTGGTGTATTATAGTTCTTGTCAACGAACAGGTCTACCTCAACACCGATATTGTAGATTCTACCGCTTTTAACTTCGATGTAATCGTTTATCTGTCTGTAGTTGGACATATACTCCACCACGTTCTCTACAAGCAGCTGAGGGAGTGCAGAATCAAGCTGTCCGTTAGCGTCAAGTCCAAGGAAGCTCATTTCAATCTTATTGTTAGCCTCAATCACCGTATTTCTGAAAGGAGCACCATATTTAGGTGGCATCTGCATGAGTTTCACCTTGTAGTCCTTCACCGTCACTGCCCTATTCTGAGCTGACGTATTATACTTGATGAGATATTTAATCTCCTCATTTGAAGGAGCATCCTTACCTGCCAATGCTGTTGATATGTTGGTGATTGACAATGAGTTAAGAACTCTACCTCTCTCACTACCACTGGTGTTTCCCTCGTGTCCTCCCCAGTCAACGTCAGCACTTGCAATGGTGTTGATAGAACCAGGTCCAAGGTTTGTGAGAGCACCACCGCCTACACGATACAGAATATACATAGACCACCCTTCCTTAGGCAGCACACCAAGCATATCATTGTTAATTAGGTTAGAAGCAATATAATCACCGAACGTACTCATATACTCTGGCAATACACCATAACCATTACTACCACCAAATATAACCTTGAGATAACCGTTGTCGGTATATTCTGTGATAAACTTCTGTGTGATAGGCTTCCACTCACCACGATAGTACCTCGTAGTCTTCTGAGTACCGTCTTTCGTTGTCTCAGTGTAGTCCTCATACACATGAGGATTGTAAATATATTCTCCTACTACCTTATCATCAAAAGCCGTTGTCATACCAAACCTATACTGGTCAGCGAGAGAATCTGTCTCGAAATACCTATACGTCATGACAGCCTGGCTTGAGAGCCTATATTCCTCAGCATCGATATAGTATTCATAAATCTCTGGAGACTTTGTGATGTCACTTGTCTCTTTGAAAATAATTGACTCCACATTGGTTACGTTAGCCTCTGGAAGCACAACCTCCATGAATGGCTTTATATCAGCAGATGTCAATACCTTTTTGTACACTTTCGTAGTACCGTTGATGGCGATTGTTGACTTTGAAACAGTATATCCAGTTATATTACCGTTGTTGTCCCTAGATGGAATAATTTTTCTGTTGGAGAAGCCATTGCTGTTGAACTGCTCAGCAAAGTTTACATCCTCAGTAAGCTCGAAATTGGTATTTCCAGCTGAGAAAAGGCTCGTCCTCTGTATGATAGGGGCATAGTTCCAGTCTGGCAGACTGATATTGGTACTGCTAACAGGAAGTTCACAGCTGAGTTCAACCTCACACATAGAGCACTTAGCACCAGGTATCTTCACACCATTTGTACGTGCAAGGTTGAGAAGCGTACTCCTCAAGTTTGCACTGTTGATGTTTGTCTCCTGGTACATCCTATCAGTATGATATGAGAGGTCGTCACCGACAGCAGATACAAGGTCGATGAACCAAGCACCAATGCTTGAGTCGGCGAAATCGTCAGCCACCTCTGGATAGTACTGGTTGCTGAACTTGATGAGTTCGTCCTTTATATCGGCAAACGTCCTGCTTAGATAATTGATTTTCTTCTCCATTATAATTCTACTACTATGCTATCTTTAATTGTCTTATTTCCTTCTGTCACACTATATATTATTTTCACATATACCTGTGCTGGGTCTTCCTCACTCCTCACTACTCTAATGTCATTGAGATTTATATTCGTAGCCCACCTGGTAACAGATTCACTTACTTCTGTCTTCACTGATTCCCAGGTCATACCGTCGTTCTGGTCGAATATATACTTGATTAGGTCAGTACCAAACTCTGGATTCCTAATCCTCTGACCCTTAGGCGTGAATATTATGTGCATGAGCTGGCTTCTAACCTTCTCAGCCACAGTCTTGTTTGCTGCCACATAATATCCCGTCTCTTCGTCAGCAAGGAAAGGGTACTTTATTCCGAATAACTGTTTCTTAGCCATCTGTCATCAAAATTATTACCTATAAGTATATAAAATATAACTTTTTTGATGACATTATAAATAAAAAAAGCGAAGGTTAACAACCTCCGCTCATGTCACTACCACAGCCACCACCGTAACTGCGTCTACTACTTCCTCCTCCACAGCCGCCATAGCCGTAGTCACCATCATCCTCTACCCCACAACCGCCAGATGGTGCTGATGTCACGTGAGGACGTGACTGGTTGAAAATCTGGTTGTTGTAGCTGTAAACAGCGCACCTGGAGGCAATTTTCTTTGTGATGCCGTCAACCGCACTGGAGACAGCCTCTTGAATCAGACCCTTCAAGTCCTCATCACTGATAAGAATCATCTTTGCCATAATTGTAACCTGTTTTGTAGTTTATTATAAAGTTTTACTGGGAAATAGTTAGACCATTTCTCAACAAATTCATCCGTTATTTCCATTAGCCAATCATCTGGCATATACAGTTCCTTATACCCGTCATCCTCCTTGTCAGACCAGTATATTCTAACTTTTACAGCTTTATATCCTCTGCTGTAATTCACATCATTCTCAAACACTTCGCACAAAGGATAATAAAAAATATGCGAGTGAAGATTTGTACAAGCGTTAAATGTAACTAATTTCCCTTTCATAATTTTCTTATTTAAAATATAATCTAAACCCAGTAAGGGTGAATACTTCCGTCCTCATAAACTACACCGAAGTAGTATTTTTTCTCGAACAGCTTCCTGGTAGCTGCCTTGAACATATCAGACAGGTTGGCATGTAACAACTTGTTGACAAGGAAACACGTTCTCTTGAGCGTAAACTTACCCTCATACGACGGTATCCAGGGAGTGATGTCAAACTCTGTCTTGCAACCATGACCAAACGGTGACTTCAACTTCACGTCGAACGTCTTCTCGAAGCTGACATACATCTTCTCCATGTTGAACAGTTCCACAAGCTTTATATCCTTGAAACCCAGCTTATTATAGTGCTCAACACATTTCAGAATGTCTTCCTTCTCACATAAATATGGCTTCACCATATTAATGTTTATCGTCACCTTCTCCTTGTACGGCATTTCGGCATAGAAAGCCTGCCTATCAAAGGTTGACTTATGCCCACGCATCTGGTCTGCAATCTCCTCGTTGTAGTGCTGAGGAGATATTGCCATACCGTCACACCTCTCCAGAATCAGCTTGAACAGGTTCTTATACTTGTAACAATTCTCTGGCACTGCCGTTATCACGTACACCTTCAAGTTGGTATTCTCCTTGAGCAACATGATAAGGGCTAAGAGGTCACTCATATACAGCATAGGCTCACCACCGCTGATACACACTGACTCGATGTTGTCCTTATACTTGAGTATCCTCTTGTATATTGCGCCGATATGGGGTATGGGGGTCTTGTTCTCAAGCCCACGATTAGTTGCATCAATACAGAACGGACACTTGTTAGGGCAGCTCTTTGTAAAATGAACCTGCAACTCGCTGCAAATCTGGTCACAGGTGTTTACATTATACTTTATCATCTAGATATATATTTCTTACCATTCTTGATATACACACCATTTGGATTGCCATTGATAAGCTGTCCATTAAGCCCATATACCTTACCATCTTCACACGCCTTTCTCGGAACTCTGATTGACGTTGTACGGTTCTTGACATCCAGCAAGACGAATGCTCTGACATCAAAATAACCTGTTGACCTGTAATCGTCTATAGAGTTGGCTATTTCGTAATACCCATCATATAGACCACCCCAACCCAGGTTGAAATGATACCTTCCTTCGGAATCACGACCATCGATTATGGATAGATGAGTACCAGTACCCTCTTTATGACCCATGACAATGACTGGATTTCCAGTTTCAAGGCATGAATCCAGGAACTCAGCCGTGTTATCCACCATTCCTTCAAGTCTGCCTTTCCCAATGAACTCCTTTTCCCAGCTTGTCTTACTGTAATCCGACCACTTCAAACCAAATGCTTCCTCTGTGTTCGAGTTATCAGAAAAGCCGTATCTGCAATACCTTACAAGTTTGGCAACCTCGTTTCTACTTTCCTCACTGGAATCATAGTCATATTCGTCGAGTATTAGGTCATGATTGAACGTCGTAGGCGGGAGTGTCACACCCTCGCACGAGTTATACAAGTCAGTAAAACACCCGCTAGCCCTGTAATAATGCATCAACTGTGCGTAGGCAAGTGTAGCGCATATTCCCTCTTTCTCTGGAATCGAGTCATTGTACGGTGAACAGTGACTCCAATGTGTTGTAATCAACGGATTTATTGGGTCAACGTTTCTAGTGGTGAACCAATCATCCTCCTGGCTGTAGCCAACTGCTGACAGCATGATACCTAACAGAATAACAACAATCTTTCTCATAACCTTACCATTTTTTCAATCCGTATATACAGTTAACAGTCCAGAAAACAAACTGTGCAACCATGCACCAGTCTCCAGCTATACCCCACATGATAATACTACCGACATCAATAATCATCCAATAGAACCAACTGTCCCTGTACCTCAGAATCATAAGAGTCTGTGCAACAAACGCTGGTATAGTGGTGACTGCATCCATAAATGGCTGCGTATCATCTGTGAGTAACAGTACGTTAAACAGTATAAGCGTACCGAATATAGTTCCTATTGCAGTCCACATTTTCTGCGCTGGATTGAGTTTTCTCGTCTCTACGGCGACTTCATCCTCGTTGTAGTTATCCAGCCAGTGAGAGAATCCGATGAGCATGGTGACAAAATAAAAGGCATTCTCGGCGATTTCTCCGTACAGGTTCTGTTCCAGACAAAGTAACACATATGTGAACAGCTGGGCAAAGCCGAAAAGATAGAACGCCATCTTTCTGTTACTGCACAGTACAACCGATATGACACCCAGGACACCGCTTATGAGCGACAGCCTTGACGCATCTGTTATTCTAAACACAATAACCTGCATGATGATGCCAATCATTATAAAGGTAGGAGTGAACCTGTCCATGTGCCACTTCCTATCCTCCAGCTTCAATATGTCGTATAAATTACTCATCGTACAGCTTGTTAATGTAATCCTTCACCTTCTCAAAGTTGGATTTGAAATCTCCGTCCAGAATCTCCACCTTCTCCCAGAGGCCGAAGTTCTTGAGCAACTCCACCAGTCTGTTGAAGTTTGCAATACGCTCGTCGATGGATGCCTGTTTCATATAACGGCTACCATCATCCACGAATTTGTTTTTAGGTGGAAGCAGGAAAATCCTATCCCACTTCACACGACCCTGTAATGCCTTTGCAACAGGATAGACTTTCTCCCAGTACTCGTTCTCGTCGATGGGAACATTGGGGTCATCCACATACGCCTTGGCATACATCAGCGTTACAAGGTTGTCCGTGTCAGAAATGAACACGCCGTTGTCATTATTGATGATACGCTTGCGCATATCCTGGTCTTGACCAATGAGGAAGTCAACGAAATCGTCTGCCGTGAGGTCAGTATCAACCTTGCACTTTGCAAGCAAGTCATCACGTCCGTACTCCTCGGAGTGGTTGATGCCGAAATACGTGGATATGTCACGCACGAGGGTTGTCTTACCCTCAGAGGCTGTACCAGTGATGAGAATGTTCTTACACAGGTTGTTACGGTACTCCTTTACAATATACTTCCAGTACTTCAATGGAGTATTACGGATAACAGTGCCAGACACAGGTACTACCTTATCAATAAGAACGACATCTGCTTTGAGGATATTATGCCCCTCCAGCATCTTCTTGTAGAAAGGCTCTGCCACGTACCACGTAATCTGGTCTTTATACTTGATAGTATCATACAAAAGTTCAGCCACCTTGTTCTGCCATACAACCCAGTTGCTTTCAGACATCGACTCGTCAATACCAAGGTCGCTGTCATTGATGGTCAGAACCTTGATAATCTCGTCGTTTCTGAATATCTTACGAACAATGGCTGTACGCTCCTTCAACGTCATATTGATATTACCAGCACGAGGCTCGTTGTTGTAACCGCAAACGATTACAAACACCTTGTCGTTCTCCTTCTTGGCTCTCATGATGCCGTCGAGGTGTCCACGATGCATGGGGCAATAGCCACCGAAACAAATACCTATCTTCATTTCTTCTTAGTATAATCCTTGGTAAAACCACCTTTGCAAATTTTTCTCAATCTCTCCTTATCGAAGGAGAACGCATAATCGAAGCCCCAGTATTCGACATCACCCTTTGCAATCTTGAAGAGTGCCTTCTCTGGGAAGCAAGCCTTCTTTTTATCCTCGTCAAGAGTCTCAAAGATGGCACGGCCAGACTCATCCCATGTACCACTGAAAGCTAGCTCACGGCATGCGTTGTCATAGTCAGCAACGTAGCATTTATCAAACGTCGGCTTCAACCTATTGAAGTCCTCATTATTCTTTGTCAGTTCCTTAAACCAACTACGGTAGTTGTGAGCATACTCGAAACCACCGAAACAGCTTCTGAATATCTCAATCTGCATAGACATAGGCAGTCTGTCAAACTCCTCCATGATTCTCAGTGGATTTTCAGCCTCATAACCGTTCATGAAAACATCCACCTTAGAACCCAGGTCAAACCCAAGCACACACAGAACCTCTGAGTCTTTATTACCGTGATGTTTGAAGGCGTTCTCATTCATAAAACCAACTCTCAGAAACACAAGAGAGTCGATGACATCCTCACACCATCCTTCACAACCACCCATAGAATAACATGGGAGTGAGGTAACACTCCTGTTTCTCAATTCATCCTTGATAATCTCACCAAGGTTCTCGTTCTCTTTGTAGAACTCGTTGATACGAGCCACGATTTCACTTACTTTCTTCATCTTTTAACTCCATTTCTAATTGGTTAATAACTCCAGTCAATCTCTCTCTGTTATAGTCAAGCATTCCCTTCATCATTGAAGGTGTAAGCCGTATGCTAACTTGAAGCTGATTACCCATGACAATCATTTCATTTATGTTGCCAACGATAGAGTCTGGGTTATCATGCTTTGATGCCATTTCCAACCAACGAAGGGTGTCCTTGGCTCTATCCAGAGACATCTTTTTCCACATTTTCTCAACAAAATCCATGCTTACCTCCTATTTTTGCTGCAAAGTTAAAGAAAAAACGTGAGATAACCAAATATCCCACGTTTTTTTAATATCTTTTAACATCAGAAGATATACTTGACTGATGCGAAGAAATTAGTCGGAGAATCTGGCATATACAGTGGTTTGCCAGTGTTCGACAACACTCCAGTCTGCATATTATCCCTGTTGGTGATGTTGTTGAGGTGTGCGCTGATGACGAACATATCTACCTTGAGGCTACCATACACATCAAACTGCCATGAATCGGGTACTGTGAACTCATTCTCCAAGTCGAGGTACATATGGCTGCGGTACTTGTACTCTACACCCAGTGTCCACTTCTTGTCACGCCACTCTACAGCCTGGTTGATGATTGCTCCTGGGGTAAGCACATGGCTTGCCTTTCCGTACACCTCCGTCTTAATCTTGTTATTGGAGAAAGACGAATTGTTCACAAGGTGAAGCTTGTCAATCGGCTCATAGTCGAAGAACACCTCAATACCCATACGATGGCTGCTCTCGGCTTTCTCATGCTCTGGTAGACCGTTCAGACCAAGCGTACCAGTAAGTGTGCGCTCGTTCTCGAAGAACATACCGAACAGGTTAAGGTTCGCATTGAGTCGCTTGGTGGCAATGTTCCATCCAACCTCAACGTC